>OFEK01000347.1_pt1 | contig 53960 bp, 50 predicted proteins | sample 1521131 | NCBI WGS metagenome assembly OFEK01 (sample SAMN05720209, study PRJEB24109) | activated sludge metagenome | isolation source: Anaerobic digester | place: China | collected 2015-12-16
TGCGGATTTCAGTATGCAGCATTGCTGCCATTTCCGGGTCAGCCGGCCCCATGACCTGCTCCGCCAATTCGACCAGCGTCACATTCATGCCGGCATGCCGCAGAGACTCAGCCATTTCAAGGCCAATATAACCACCGCCAACGACCACGGCAGACTTTTTGCCGGCAATGGCTGATTTTATGCGATCAGTATCTTCTAGATTGCGGAGGGTATAGATTCCGGGGAGGTCGATGCCATTAATAGGCGGCCTTACTGCTGATGCACCCGGGCTGAGGATAAGATAGTCATAAGACTCTGAGTATTCTTCGCCGGTGGCCAGATTGCGAACCTGAGCAGTCTTTTTATTGCGATCGATGCTGAGAACTTCATTGCGCACCCTGACATCGATGGCAAACTTTTCGTTCATTATCTCAGGCGTAGTGACCAGCAGCTTGTCGCGCTCTTCAATTATGGCACCGATATGGTAAGGCAGGCCACAGTTGGCAAATGAAATATGCTCGCCACGCTCAAACAGTATAATTTCGGCTTTTTCGTCAAGTCTGCGGGCTCTGGCAGCAGCACTCGCACCACCGGCCACACCGCCAACGATAAGTATTTTCATGATTCTCTCCTTCAGCTCAGTGCTTTAACAAGAGTGTCTTCAGTCTGTACACCCTGAAAAACCTTTTCGGGCTGGCCATTTTTAAACACAATCAGAGTCGGAATACTGAAAATGCTGAATTTTGATGCGATATCGGGGCTTTCTTCAACATTCAGCTTGCCAACCTTTGCCTGGCCGCTCACTTTTCTGACAACTGCATCGAGAATCGGCAACTGCATCTGGCACGGCCCACACCATGGCGCCCAGAAGTCGACCAGAACAGTGCCAGAACCGGTAAATTCAGAAAAATTCTGTGAATTGAGTTTCTCAACATTGTTACTCATAATTAAATAACCTCCAGCTTTGTTAAATCTGGCACAAATACAGCAACAATGATGCCAACACCCAGAAATCCTATAAACACAGGCTTTCTGGCGACTATTAACCGCATTTCGGGTCAATATAACGCAAGTTGCGCAACATACGTCTGAAACTTTTCGCAACCATGCGAAACCCAGATACAAAAAAAAGGCCGCCCGACGGGCGGCCCATTGCAAACCTATGTATTAAGGGAAGAGAGAGAAGTTGAATTACCTGAGGAGATCGAGGACCGACTGGGCAGATACGTTAGCCTGGCCGACCATGGCATTGCTGGCCTGCTGCAGAATCTGCGACTGGGTCATTTCGATGACTTCGGCAGCCATGTCGACGTCTCTGATGCGTGATTCAGAGGCGGTCATATTCTGCAGAGCCACACGCAAGCTGTTGTTGGTGTAGGTCATGCGGTTTTCGATAGCGCCGAGTTTGGCACGTTCAGAAGAGATACGCTGCAGAGCCTTGTCGATCAGGCCGATGGCAATCTCTGCCGATTTAACGGTTGTCAGGTCGAGATCTTCGATGCCCAGAGCCTTCACATCGGTTCTGATAATATTGGCTTTGGCAGTATGACCCTGGTTCGGGCCAATCTGGAACTGAACCGAAGTGTCTTTAACATGCATCGTGTAGGCATAGTTACCAACACCGTTCTGATAAGCCACCGGGTCGATATTGAACATCGACTTCAGCGTATTCAGTGAATCGGGGCTGCCCCATTCGGCGAAGACCACTTTGCCTTCTTTGCCTGGTATGGTCGAGAAAATCTTGAGAGTCTGGTTGCCGGTAAAGATTTCGGCGGCAACCTGAACACCGTTGATAGTAGCCTGCTCGTTGATAAGATTGGCAATTGAGGTAATGGTGCGGAAGGAAGAGCCGGCCGACTGTGCCGGGAAAACGATGCTCATACCGTTACCATCGAGGTCGGCAACGTAGAACGACAGGTTGTCGACACCGGCAGAGGCGGTCTGTTCGATCACCACATAGCCATACTGAGTCGAGGCCTGATCATAAGCGAAGTTCTGCACCGCTTTGTTGCCGTCGAAACCGGTAATAGTAGTCTGCTGATGCATCTTGAGACCGGTAGCGATACCCTGACCGCCGGCACCGGTGTCGTTGATGCTGAAGTTAGACTGAACACCGGTTTCGAGAGATCTGAAGGCAAGTGTGCCATTCTTGTTCTCAGCCACAACCAGCAGACCATTTACGCCAATCTGCATGTTGATGGCATCGACAAGTGAGTTCAGGCCGCCAGCGGTATAGTTACCGGTGAGGTTGATGATGGTCCCACTGGCAGTGCTTGAGTGACTGTCGATAATCGAGAACTGCATTGTGGTGCCGGCCTGTGAGAAATCGTAAGAATCGATGATATCGTAGCCAGTTGCCAGACCGGGGTTGCCACCAGTGCCACTGAAGCGGCCATTGGCGATACCCAGCGGGTTGGTAGAGGCATTGGTAATTTCGACGTAGGCAGCCGAACCGGTATTCTTGGTAGTGAGTTCGATCGCGTAAGAATCGTTGAGTCTGGCGGTAACCATGCTTGAAACAGCGGCGAGCTGTTCATTCATGATTGAAACGACCTGAGACATGCTCCAGTTGCCACTGGCGATCGTAATGTTCACCGCAGCGGTGCCATTGGCGCTTACCGAGTCATTAACGTCGAAGGTAACGGCGGTCGGCAGCGAGATGCCGAGCTGTGCCGAGGTAGTCTGAGCATAGGCTGCCATCGGGGGTTCGAACATCAGATCGATACCTTCGATAAGACCCATGGCGCGATGACCGGCAATCTGAGTGGTCAGAGTCTGGCGCTCACCAAACGGCACGCCGAGGTTGGTAACTGCAATTGAATAAACCGGGTCTTCAGCAGGAATTACGGTCTGGAAACCGAGAGCTTTAACCAGGCTTTCTTCACCGGTGAAGTTAATGCGGCCAAGTTCACCGTTGCGGCCAGAGGTTACCTGAATCTGACCATTGCTTTCGCCGTAGGTCATGAAAAGTGCTTTTGAACCGTCGAAATGCAGACCGTCGCCAAGCTGATCTACGGTCATCGAAGCCTGAATGCGCTCGGTCAACTGACCAAGAGTCAGGTCTTTGCTGACCACGATTTCGCCCTGACTGTTGTCACCCTGAAGATAAAGAGTCTGGGGCAGGTCGAGAATGAAGTGACCATTCTTGTCGACCATGTTGGCCAAAGACTGCAGGGTGGTAGAGGATGAAGCAACGCTGCCGTCAGTTTTGACGAAAATGGCAGAGCGCTGCTGCTCGGCTGTACCAGAATAGGTTTTGTAACCGATGCCGGGAATATACTCGGACTTCGGCCATACAACTACAGAAAAGTCTGAAAATGTAAGGATTTCACCGGTAACCACGCCGTCAAGGTTCTTGGGGTCGCTGGTTGAAATGACGGCTGTTCCAGAACCGTCAAGCAGCTTGCGGGTGTTGAATTCAGTACCGTAGGAAATGCGGTTGATGTCTTCTTTCAACTGCGCAACTTCCTTCTGAATTTCAAGACGGTCAGTGCTGGTGAGAGTGTCGTTCCCTGACTGAAGGGCCAGCTCACGCATGCGCTGCAGCATGCTGTGGATTTCGTTCAATGCGCCTTCGGCAGTCTGAATAAGACTGATACCATCCTGGACATTCATGATGGCCCGGTTGATACCACGCACCTGAGTGCGAAGCTTTTCAGAGATGGTCAAGCCAGCTGCGTCATCTGACGCGCGGTTGATTCTCAAGCCTGATGACAGGCGCTCGATTGAACTCGACAACCTGGTGTCGTTCTTTACCAGGTTACTGTGAGCATTCAGAGCAGTAACATTTGTGTTAATACGCAGGGCCATAGGTTTGCCTCCATGACTTTAGGGGGTTCAATCCGTTTTAGCTTCGAAGCTTCTTTTTTCCCCATCTACACATATCATCGGAATCCGAGGTTATGGAACATTAACCCGAACTAAGATGATTTTAGCCAATTTAATTCCTTATTCTTCATTTTTCTCGTGTTTTCTTACTTTTTTGCTTTGTTTTCTTTTTTTCCGAATTTATTCAGAATATCCACCGGAAGGCTCTTGAGCGGGTCAAGAGACGTGATTTTAGCGGCTTCGCGGTTTTCTTTCTGAATTTCTTCGTAAACTTCCCAGCGATGAACTTTCACCGATCTGGGGGCATTGATCCCGATTTTCACCTGATCTTTGCCAATATCCACGAGAACAATCTCGACATCATCACCAATGATGATCTTTTCGTTAATCTTGCGGGTAAGTACCAGCATCAGCTCTCGCCCTCCTTTTTATCGGGGGTGAGAGAGTCGTTGACCTCTTTCAGCTTGGCAGCGCGTTTTTCCATTTCGTCGAGGATTCGCACCTTGACAGAATGACGGCTGTTGCTCGAAATGATCTGTCTGCCTTTGCGGTTCGCGGCATTGATAACCAGCGGCCCCTGCAGGTTTGCAGTCATATCGCTGGGATTGGCCGGAATAGACACAATTACATACAGAACCACGTCTTCGGCCCTCGTCAGGCCAACAAATGACTGATCCGAGTCAGTGATTTCCACGTCATATTCGAACATGAAACTCAATGGCTCGATGATGACGAATGCAAGATTGCCATCATCTACGCATTGAAGCCAGCGAAACGGACTGCCGTCTTCGGTGTTGAGAATCACATACTGATGGTAGTCCCCAAATCCGAGCAGGCCTTCCTCAAAGGTGATGATCTCATCTTTGCAAATGTCAATTTTTCCAAATCTCGAAGTGGAAATCTTCATACCTTGCGTCGTTCCTTCACTTATCTGAGAAAATCCATCAAAGTTGTCTGCAACACCTTTGCTCCAGTTTGAAGAGCGGCCTGGTAGGCAGTCTCAAGTTCCGTCATCCTGATAATAGCTTCTGCCATATCTATATTCTCGACAGATGAGAGCATTTTCTTTAGGTTTAAATTAATATTTTGTTGTTTTTCTCTCGCGGCATCGACACGATTCGTCTTGCTGCCGACTTCGGCGTGCAGATTCAGAATCCTTTTGAGGTCTTCATCGATCTTCGCAATACTGACCTCAGAGATGGCTTTGGAATCATTGCGCAACAAATTGTCGCGCAGATCGATGAGCGTAGTGAAAATCGAAGGCGTATTCCCCAGGCCAAGGCCAGAGGCGGTGCCGCTGCTCTGACCGCTGACATCGCGCACCTTGATGTAGGCCTCGCCTTTGGTGTTGGTCAGATTGAGACGCTTGCCGTCTTCAGAGATCCAGGCCTGCAGATTGAAGTTGGAATCGGTATTCGAAAGCTTGTCGATAATATCGCCAACGGTTCGAGCGCCGGTGAGGTCGATCTCGCCAGAAAAACCGCCACTCTGCACATAAACCTTGCCCATCGGAATAGCGCCATTGCCAAGAGAAGTAATGGCGGTGCTCATGGTCAGTGCCGGATCAAGGTCTTTGCCAGTCAGCACATGGTCGACAGTGCGGCCTGAGATGCCGAGATCAAAGGCAGAAGTGCTGTCGACATCGATAATTTCAAGCTTGCCACTGGCACCGTGGTTTTTGTCGATAATTTCGATACCGTTGCCGTCTTTATTCAGGCGGGCCTCGACATAAATACCGTTGGCCGGGTTATTGATCTTGTCGAGAACGTCCTTGATCGTCTGCGAACCGCGCAGGTCGATCGCGGCAAAGCGGCCGGCCTTATCGGTAATGCGGATATAACCTAGGTTAACACCGGGGTTTGAAGCCCTGGTTGAGTTGAGTGACTGCAGCTCGGTTTCGTTGGTCACCCGCGGGTTGAGATCGACCGAGCCAACCATGGTCGGCAGCGAAGCAACCTTGATCGGCGACCCGGTAATGATGCCCGGCACATGATTGCTGGTGCCTTCGACAAAACCCAGGTCGCGACCGGTGTTGGTGACTTCTTCGATGGTAATGCCGTAATTGCCGCCCACAGCCATCGGGTCGGAAACGACAAAGCGCTGTTCGGCGCTTTCCCAGATCGCGTTGAACTTGCCGGTATTGTTGATACCGTCGAGAATATCCTGAATAGTGTTAGCTCCGGTCAGGTCAACCTGAACCGGCTGTTTATCTGCGCCACGCAGCACCATAAAGCCTTTTTCCGGCGGTGGCACGATATCAGAAAGCAGGCTGGCTTCGGTCAGCGGCGGGCCGGCAGAAACCAGTGAATCACCGACGATGGTGTTGCCCTTTGAAGTTTTCAGCAGCCCGAGATTTTTGGTTACCGTGGTAACGTCACGGATCGCGACCGGCCCACCGCCAAAATATTCTTCCACCCTGAAATCTTCAGTGCCAACCGTGTTGTCAGTAATGAGAATTCTCTTGCTGGTAGAGTCGAAGGTCGCGGTCTGCCGCCCGCCAGTAGCGGCGTTAATGGCATTGACCACGTCCAGAGGAGTTGTAACGGCGGTCAGATCGACCGGCGGCACGGTTGCCACACCATCATGACCGGTAATGGTAAGATAGCCTCTTTCAACTCCCTTGCCGCCATTGGCGAACGACAGCGGCGAAGCCTGCGAGTCGATATCGGGGTCGTAGGTCGAAAAAATCTGGTTTCCGGCACCGACGTTGCGCAGCAGGCCAATATCAGAGGCGACATGCGGCGGCAGATCTTTAACATAAAGCTGGGTGCGTGTAGAAGTGATCGAAAATTCGCCCTGCCCGCCCGTTAAATCTTCTATTTCGAGTCTCTTGTGAATCATGTCGAATTTGGCGGAAAGGGCGGCGCCGCCTTCTACCGAATTAATGCGGGAAATGACATCAGCCACCGTACTGGCGCCCGAAACGTCGACACGATGATTGCGGCCATCACGGGTATTGATGTTGAGATAACCGTCTGAAAGGCCGAGGCCGCCATTCAGATCAGAAAGATTGGTGAATTCTGAGAGCATCTTCGGGTCTGAAAGGCCGACCAGAAGATTGCTATAACCGGCATTGCGATAGATACCAAGCGAAACCGCGGTATCAGAGGGAACCTCTTCAAGACCGGCTTCAAATGAACCGGTGGCGTTGATCATGCCGATTACGTCGTCGAGCCGGTGCGCATCACCCAGATCGATCTTGTGGTCGACGCCGGCGTGGTCGGTAATAATGATGATGCCTTCCTGAACGCCATTGCCGGAATTGAGAGCCGAGAGCGGCAGGCTTTTTTCGAGCGGCGGCAAAGTATAGGTGAACGTCGGAGTCGGCGATATCGGCTCACTGCCATAAAACAGTTCGAGACCGTTGATACTCTTTTCAATGACGGTGCCACGCTCAATTTCAGTGGTAATACGCTTGCCGTCGCCGCCAAACATGATGTCAAGCGGACTGTTCTTGTTGACGTCGCCGCGGTTTTCGGCAAGTGAATAGGTTACCACGCCTTTGTTGTAGCCTGGGGTCTGCCCGGTAACAGCTGAAAAAGGGCGGTTATTGACATCGTGTCCGGCAAAGATGTATTCGCCGGCAATCTGAGTATTGCCAATATCAACGATATGCAGAAGCATTTCATCGATTTCTTTGGCGATCGCATCGCGATCCTGCTGCACAAGCGTATCGTTGGCACCCTCGACAGCAAGCTCACGAACCCTCTGTATCGCAGATTCCAGGGTGGTCAGAGCGCCGTCAGTATTGTTATACCAGTCTTTGGCATTGTCGATATTACGGATAAACTGGGTGTTTTCATTGATCTCGACCTTGTTCTGCATGCCGAGGGCGTTGTCAACCGGGCTTTCTGAAGCACGAATATACTTCTTGCCAGAGCTCACCTTGATCTGCATTTCGCTCAGATCGGTGTTGTTGCGATTAACCTGGTTAATAAACGAATTTACTATCCATTGATTTGTTATCCGCATTTTGCCTGTCTCCTTGTTTTAGCCCGTTTATTTTTATCGGGCCTGCACTGCCTTATTAATTTTCAATCCGTGTTTATCCGTGTTCATCCGTGGCCCATCTGAGCTCATCTGTGGCTCAGATCATGCCATTGATTATTTTGTCGAGCATTTCATCCACCGTGGTGATCACCTTGGCAGCCGCATTGTAGGCGTGCTGAAAACGAATCAGGTTCGCCAGTTCTTCGTCGAGCGAAACACCCGAGAGTTCTGCTCTTTTTGCATCGAGCTGTGTCAGCAGGCTGCTGCTGTAGCTCTTTTCGGTTTCAAACTTTTTGCTTTTCGAGGCAACTTCGGTGACGATCTCGTTATAAAAATCATTGAAAGAAGACTGCCCGTCATTGAAAAAATTCTTCTGCTTCAACTGCGCAATGGCAATGGCGTTGGAGCCGTCGCCCACCCCATTGAAAGTTCTCAATCTGTCGGTGGCATTTTCGATGGTGCCGCCGGCAGCGGCAATGCTGTTCAGATTTGCCTTGATGTGATCTTCGAGAGCAAGGTTCTGAATCGCATTTTTATAAGGGTTATCAGCGTCGACATACTCCAGCGGCTTGAAGAAATTGCGGCCGGTAACGCCGTCGAGGCCATAGCCGTTGCGGTGAACCTGGTTGGTTTCGACCGCAATAGTGTATGCCAGCTTGTTAAGGTCGTCGATAGCAGTCTGCAGAGCGCCGTCTCTTACCTGAAGCAGCCCCTTGAGCTTACCGCTGGTCACTACCGGCCTCAGATCAAGATTGGCCACACCGGTGTCGCGGATCAGCAGTGTAACGCCATCGAGCGCCCCGGCAACATCGTTCTTTGAAGAAACGAATTCCTGATCGCCGAAGCTGAAGCGAGCATCGCGGGCTGCCTTATCGGTCTGCAGATTCAGAACGGTAAAGAGATTGCTGGTGCCATCAGAGGTTTTAATTGCATAATCAGTACCCGTCTGGCTTGAATTGAGAACCAGCTGGCCCGATTCATTAATCGAAGCTTTAATATTGAGGTTGGCAGAATCGAGCATCTGAGACAGATCGCGCATCGTCGTCTTTTCTGCATCGAGAAAGAATTCGCGACCGTTGACGTTGAAGCTGCCGCTGGTTATGCCAAAGTTAGACAGAGGCCCGGTCAGGGGGTGAAAGGTCAGAAAGGAATACTGTGAATGGGCCTGAGCAACCGACGAAACCGTAAGCGTGATATTGCGCTGGTCAACTGTATGAGTGATAACGGCAGAAGCGACATCGGTGTTGTCGGAAAATTCAGGATAGCCATTGCTGCCAGCGACAGTACTGAAAGATTCACCATCTTTAACACTGATATTGAGTTCTCTGAAAATATTGTGTTGCACCAGAGTGTGAGCTCCGCAGTTGACGGTCAGTTCACCCTTCTGGTTATAGAAGGCATCGACATTTACCAGGCCGGCGAGATCTTCAAGGGCTTTCTGACGCTGATCGCGCAGGTCATTTGCCACATTGCCGGAGGTTTCAGAGCGCCCGATCTGCTCATTCAGGTTGGCAATGGTCGTGGCAATACTGTTGATTTCTTTGACGGTGTCCTGAATCTGATTTTCAATACTGCCCTGCGAGCACCAGGTCGGTGAGCCCTGCAACCGGCGCAGCTGATTATCGATATCGGAGAAAATGCCGACCAGAGACTCGGTCTGTTCTACCAGGTTGCGGCGCAGTGAACTGTTGGATGCGTCGTTGGCGAGATCCTGCCAGGCAGCCCAGTATTTATCGAGTTCGTCACGAATAGTTGCAGTGCCGGGCTCGTTAATGATCGCCTCGATCTGTTTCATAAGGTCATCAGCAGAGGTTTTCCATTCGAGAGTCGAGGTTTCTTTGGTTATCTTGGCATCGATGAACTCATCACGGAACTGCTGAATCTGGGTTACCAGAGCACCGCTGCCGACCTGGGCAGTTGCAACCGGGGTGTGCAGGCTGGTGATCATATAGGGCTTCTTTGCGGCAATTACCGCATTCTGCCGTGAGTAACCTTCTGTATTGGCGTTGGCAATGTTGTGCGATGTTGTTTCCATCGCCTTTCGTTGCGTAAAGATACCGCTTTTGCCAATCTGCAGGCCAAAAAATGTTCCAGCCATCGCCGGCCTCCTTATTACATGGCACTTTTTTTATTGCCATCGGGGAAATATATTTTTCCCTATAATCTCTATCGGCGATCTGGAGAGTTTACATTAGTACAAATAAAAATCTTCCCACAAGCCGAGGCATTTCTGCTTCGCGCCTGCGAGAAGATTTCTGTTTTAAGGGATTATCAGGCCTTGCGGTCGATGAGTGCCGGCCCAACCCTCTGCCCCGGCTTTTTGCCTGACGGGCCATAAGTTACATCGGCCGGCGCCCTGGTAATGAGCTTGACCGAGTATTGTGTCAATTCGAGAGCCTGTTCGATCAGACGCTGGTTTTCCTCGTTAACTGTTTTGATTTCGTTAACGACATCGCGCAGCTGACTGCCAACCATCCAGACATCCGACTTGCCGTCGGCCTCAGAAATCTTTTCGACCGCAGTGTCAAGATTTGCATCGGCAGTGCCGGCAATCGCCGCAACACATTCGCGGCGGCGGGGTTCAAGTTCAATCAGCCTTTGGACCAGTATTTCTTCCTGGTTCACGATGGTCTGAAGGTCAGTCGAGAACTTTTCGAGCAGCAGTTTGCGTTTGTCGCCGGCATGCTGCAGAAGCTTGCGATAAATACTCAGCTCTTCGCCAAGTATTTCTTTCAGTTCTTCAACTTTGGGATTCAACCGGGGTGTCAGCCTTCCCAGGAGCTGGTGATGACTCCTGAAGCATAGAGAGCATTGGCGACTTTTTCAGCCGAAACATTGTACTGCCCGGCGTCGAAAAGCCTCTTGATGCGGTCAACCTTTTCGGATCTGACGTCAGGCTCGCTGGCAACTACTTCTGCTGCGAACTTGACGGTTTCGACCGGATCAGCCTCGGCCACCGGAGCCCCTGAAAGCACGGGGTTGTTCGGATTCACACCACTCGGCGGATGGAAAGTTCTGGCCGCGCTGTCGGCTTTGCCGGTTGAATTCTGCATCAGCTTGTTGAATTCACCGTCCGGCTTCGCGGTCTGAGCCTTCTTTACCTGGTCCTGATAGATTCTAGTTACATTTACATTGGAAACCTTCATGGTTCCTCCTGACTCCCTGAACGTCTTCCCCCTGTTGTGTCTCTCGTTAGCGGAGGACGCCTCCAAGGTTGAATATCGGACGAACAGGCAGGTTCATTTAGCTAAATTACAGCATATTTTAACCTGAGCCCGTCACAAAGTCAAACCCACATCGGCAGCTTTTAAGAAACAGGCCAACTTATTTTCCGCCTGATCATTGCAGGTGGCAGCTGAAAATCTGCGGTTAAAAAACAGCTCCCGACAAGGCTTTTACACGGAACGAACCCGCTGAAACACTTTAGATTCTCAATTAAACTGGCTCCCTGCCATATATGATTTAAAGGGTGGCATTGATTAGTTATTCCGGACGCAGGCCCGGAATCCATTGATTTAATGGGTTTTCTCCGGGGCTACGGTGCGGTGCGTCTGAAAGAATGTGATACAGCAAGGGCAGAAACCTTCGCAGGCCTGAGCGGCTGCAGGGCTTCGCAACACTTTTGCAGAGTGCTTCCCGTTGTGACGACGTCATCGACAAGAATCAGGTGCCGGCCCGCGAACATCTCCAGTATCAGGCCATGACCTACAGCAAAGGCACCTTCGAGGTTGTTCTGCCGGTCGTTTTCGTCACAGTCGGCCTGTGGACGGGTTGCCCTGATACGTTCCAGGGCCGGGCTGAATTTGCAACCGGCTGCAAAAGCGAATTTCTCGGCCAGCAGTTCGGCCTGGTTGAAGCCACGCCTGAGCAGGCGGTCTGAATGCATCGGCACCGGAATCAGAATGTCATCAACGCCGACGAGCGTTTTCAGTCTGCCGCGCTTCTGGCACTGCTCTGCCAGTAATATAAGCAGCTTCAGCGATGGTCGATATTTAACGATGCGGATGATGTCGCTCATCAGACTGTCGTAACTGCTGAGAGTATAGACCGGAAAACTGCAGACCACGTCTTCGACAAGCTGTGGCGGGCCTATCAGGGCACTGAGTTTTGTCAGACAACTGTCACAGAGCACCACCCCGAAGTCAGTTACTTCGCTGCAGGCGTGACACCTGAAAGGCAAAAAAACCGCGACAAAGCGCTTCAATATACTCTTTAACAACTGCAGTCCTCTCAATTCAGACCCAGACCGAAAGTTTTTCCGGACCGACCAACTCTGCGGGTGTGTTTAACTGATCGCAGAGAACTCATTCACAATTATTATACCATTACAGTATTCTCAGACACTGAAAAAGGATAAAAACGTGAAAACCAGCATCGGCGAATAAAAACAGAAGCGGCTGTCAATCTGACAGCCGCTTCTGAAAATTACCTGAATGTTACTCTTCGCTGGCTCCGGCACCACCACGGCGGGTGCGCTTGTAAACGCCACGTTTGGCCTTTTTAACGAAGTCGTGAAACATGGCTACATGGGGGTCATCGGCTTTAACGAGTTCTGACCATTTTTCCATGACTTGTGAAACGTTCATTTCTGAACGGAAGAAAACTTTGTACAGTTCGCGAATACTGGCGATCGACTCACGCGAAACGTTGTTGCGCTTGAGTCCGACAGAGTTCAGGCCAACCACTCTGGCCGGATTGCCGTCGATCTTGATAAAAGGCGGGACGTCTTTGACGATTTTGCTCATCCCACCGATCATGACCATGCAGCCCACTTTACAGAACTGATGAATACCGGTGAAACCGCCGAGAACCGCCCGGTCGCCGACTTCAACATGGCCTGCAAGAGTAGTGCAGTTCGACATGATGATGTTGTTGCCAACCTTGCAGTTATGGGCTATGTGAACATAGGCCATCAGCAGGTTGTTGTCGCCGACAATCGTCGAATTGCCTTCGCCTTCGGCAAGATGAATGGTGACGAATTCGCGAAAATGGTTGCCATTACCGATCTTTACGAATGTTTTTTCGCCTTTGAATTTGAGATCCTGGGGTGGCGTGCCAATCACCACAGACGGGTGCAGAACGTTATCACGCCCGATGGTCGTGTGACCATAAATATGACAGCTGGCACCAATCTCGGTGTTTTCACCGATTTCCACATCCGGCCCGATTACGGCAAAGGGGCCCACTTTGACTGAAGGGTGTAACTTCGCCCCTGGGGCGATTATCGCGGTTGGGTGAACAGACATGTGTCTACTCCTTGCTCTTTTTGCTTAAACGAGCTGAAACATAAGTTCGCCGCCGGTGACCAGTTCGCCGTCGACTCTGGCTTCCGCTTCGACCTTACCGGTATTGCCCCGCACCTTGAGAACTTTGGCATGAAATTCAAGACGGTCTCCGGGGACGACCGGCCGACGGAACCTGACATTATCTATGCCGCAAAAGAAAGGTGTTTTGCCTTTGTGTTCGGGCTGAGAGAGAAAAAGCACCCCGGCCACCTGAGCCATGGCTTCGACCATCAGAACACCAGGCATAACCGGCTTACCGGGGAAGTGGCCGTTAAAAAATTCTTCATTGGCGGTGACGTTCTTGATACCAATGATCGATTCACCAGGAACGATGGAAAGAATTCTGTCGATCAGCAAAAACGGGTAGCGATGCGGCAGAATGCTCTTGATTTCTTCAATGTACATCATATCTGAATCCTTTCTCGTGAGAGACTGATTAAATTTTTCATTCAGCAGTCTGGCAAACTTGACGTTGAAATTGTGGCCAGTTCGCCTGGCAATGATATGCCCTTTGACCCGGCGGCCGATGAGCGAAAAATCGCCGACCAGATCGAGAACCTTGTGCAGAATCAGTTCCTGCTCCTCGCGCAGGCCTTCAGGGTTAACCACAGTACCTGAATTATTGATGACGACGGCATTTTCGAGACTGCCGCCGCGGGCAAGGTTGTTGTTTTTAAGCATTTCAAACTCGTGCTCAAAACCAAAGGTGCGCGCCCGGCCAATTCTGGTCACGAAAGACTGTTCATCGACAACGACGTGAATATGCTGCGGCGGAATGATATTATCGCGGTAAGCAAGATTATAGGTAACCTCGAAGCGGTCAGAAGGCAGATAAACCATGCTCTTGTCGCCTTCGACAAGCGAAAAAATCTCGTTTACACGGCAGTCGGTTCTTTCAGTTTTCTGGGGAACCCGGCCAGCCTGCTGTATCAGTTCAACAAACCTGAGTGAGCTGCCGTCGCCGGCCGGCGGTTCTTCGTTCGAGATCCTGATAACCAGATTATCGACACCGCTGCCGCGCAGAGCTGCAAGCACATGCTCGACCGTATTGACCGAAGCGCCATTCTCGCTGATTATGGTGCCACGGTTGGTTGAAACCACATTCGCCAGATCGGCCCTGATAAGCGGCTCGCCGGCAAGATCGGTTCTGACAAAAACAATGCCGGTACCGGCATCAGCAGGCAGAAACTCCATCTGCACCGGCTTGCCTGTGTGCAATCCGATGCCTTCGATACGAACGGGCGTAGCTGTTGTATGCTGCTGTCTGTCTGAGTTCATGTTCCCTTAAAATGAGCGAAAGTAAATAATATTATACATTTCTTCGCGACGGTCACGCTGAGCGATTTCGAGGCTCACGCCCGGGTATGGGCTGAGCTTGATGCCAAAGGTGTCGATATCGTCACTGCGCTCGGCGCCCACGGTGATCAGCGGAAAAACCATTTTTTCAAAACCATAGAAATATTTGCGGTCGGTAGTAACCGGGTGCTTGTAGAAGCCGCCATGAATATTTACACCGAAAGCCTCGATGGTCTTTGAAGTGGCGAAGTAGAAAATTTTCGAACCAAGCTGAGTATTGATATCTGAGGCGCCCCAGACAACTGCTGGCAGGGTCTCGCCTTCTTCAAGCAGCTTGATTTTGGCACTCAGCGGGTTTTTGCCCTTTTCAGCACCATTGAGATGGCGCAGAAACGACACTTCGAAAAATTTGTTCATGAATTCCTGCGAAACCAGCATCGCCGAGTGCCCGGCGTCGTTAATGTAAGCGGCAGCAGACCTGGTATAGGCAGTCGGCATCGTGAAAATCGAGGTGCCCATGTATCTGACACGGCTTTCAGTATCGGCGGCGACTGGCTGCATGCTCAAAACAAGCATAACAAACAGAAGAAATGCCCGCAAAGCTTTATGTGGCATCAGTCTATTCCTTTGTTTCAAGTTGTTTTTCTAGGTCCCGAACCTTTTTCAGCAGGTCAGGCAGCTTGCGCAGAGCCGCGAGAATCTTGCGTTCCTCGCTGTGCGGCTTGATGGGAAACCCTGAAACGAAACTGCCAGGTTCGACATCACCGGTAACTACGCCTCTGGCTGCGACCGTTGCGCCCTTACCAACTCTGACATGACCAACCGTGCCCACCTGACCAGCGAGAGTGACATAATCTTCGAGAATAGTACTGCCCGAAATGCCTACCTGGGCAACAATAACACACTTTTTGCCAATCTGGACATTGTGGGCGATGTGCACCATATTATCGATTTTGCTGCCTTCACCAATGCGCGTGGTTTCCATTGTGGCGCGATCAACCGTCACGCAGGCGCCGATTTCGACGTTGTCTTCGACCACGACATTTCCGACCTGCGGCACTTTGATATGCACACCATTGTCGAGGGTAAAACCGAAGCCATCGCTGCCGATCACGGCATTGGCGTGAATGATGCAGTTTTCGCCGACTTCACAACCGTGCAGAATGCGGGCACCGGGATGAATCAGCGAGTTTCTGCCGACCCGGGCACCCCTGCCGACGAAAGCCTGAGAACAGATTCTGGCCCCGGAGCCAATGCAGGCGCCAGCTTCGACTACCGCCATCGGGCCAACAATGGCATCTTCAGCCACATCAGCATCTTCGCTGACAAAGGCAGCCGGATGAATCAGGTAACCGGGCTTTTCTTCAGGGAAAAAAAACTGCAGGGCTTTAACCAGACCCATGTAAGGGTTTTTCAGCCGAAGAGATGGCAAAGGCAGTTCTGGGGCGTCTTCTGGAGCGATAAGAGCGGCGGCACGGGTTGTTTTTGCCGATTCAAGATGGGTGGCATAATTCTTAGCGCCCGACAAAAACGTCAGTTCACCAGGAAGTGCCTTATCGACCGGCGCGACATTAGACAACACGACATTTTCATCGCCGCAGACCCGGCCGCCAGTCATGGCCGCCAGTTCTCCAAGAGTAATTTTTCTGCTTTCGCCTCTGTCTGTCATAAATTGAAAACCGGGCGCCAGAAACTGACGCCCGGGTATCAGATCATTTTCCTGCCGGTTTGGCGGCGGGCTTTCCTGCCGGAGCAGCGGCCGGAGCAGCTTTACCACCATTGAGAGCCTGAAGAACTTCTTCAGTCAGGTCTTTTACTGTGGCTTCGTCGCCCCAATAGAAGAATCTCTTTTCAAAGACTGCCTTGATATTGTTTTTCTGGGCAACCTGTTTGATTACCTGATCAACTTTTTCGTCGAGGGTCTTCGAAAGAGAACCCATTTCTTTTTCTTCCATTTCATAGAGAGACTTCTGCGATTCTTCGAAGAATTTCTGCAGTTCGCCGCTCTTCTGAGCCAGCTGCTTGCGCAGTTCGGTCAGTTTGGGTTCGAGAGCCTGAGCCTCTTTTTCCTTTTTGCCATCGCGCAAATCCTGCATTTTTTTTGCGGTTGCAACGTATTCGTCGTCAAGTTTCTTGACTTCGCCTTTGCGGGCTTCGAGGTCCTGCTGCAGCTTTTCTTTCTGGCCTTCGAGAACCTTTTTGGTCTTCTGGGTTTCAGCATATTTGTTAAAAATCTGGCCGGCGTCAACCACACCAAATTCATAGGCGCTGGCTACCATGGGGCTGGCGGCGATGCCAGCGGCGAGACAAAGTTTCATGAGCTGTTTCTTCATCTGGAAAGTTCTCCTTATTCTTTAACTCTTTACGAGTTCGTTACTGTTGGTTGAGTTAGAAAGATGAGCCGAAGTTGATGTAGGTATTGCCATCGCCACGGTCAGTCGCCTTGCCATAGTCGAGAGCGACCGGGCCAAGAGGGGTCTGCAGGCGAATACCGATGCCATAACCGGCTTTCTGGTCGTAGTCCATTTTCTTGCGGTTGTAGTCTGTGCCCCAGGCACTGCCGATGTCATAGAAACCAACGACATCGAAATTTTTGGCAAAATTCTGACGCAGTTCAAAATTTGTGTAGAAAACCTTGGTTCCGAGAAATTCGCGTTCTTCATAGCCGCGCACCGTGCTGCTGCCGCCAACCGAGAACATATCGTATATCGGCACGAAGCCGTCACCAATTGTTGTCTGACCGGCAACGCTCTGAACCGCGAAGGTGGTCTTGCGGTTTTTGGTTACGGGCATATAGCGTCTGAGGGCCAGCATATATTTGGTATACTGGTTTTCGCCCTTGAGCAGGCCGCCGGTGGTTTCTACCCAGAAGGTGTCATGCAGACCGCCGGTGGGTCTGAAGCGATTGTCGCGAGTATCTTTATCAAGAATGGTGGCGAAGGTCTGAACGCGACCGTTCATGATGCCGGCGGGAGCAGTGGCCAGGCCATTGGTCGGGGTCAGCTTAACATCTTCGTCTCTGAAGCGGAAAGAGAGGTCGACATCCTTGCGCAGGCGGCGGCCAAGAGTCAGGGCTGCGCCCTTGCGGCGTTCGTCATATTCGGTAAGTTCGTTGCCGGCGGCGTAGAGGTTGCGGGTATATTTGGTGTTGTAGAGATCGATACCAAAGCTCTGTGGCTTGTCATTGAGCCACGGATCAAAATAGCCGAGTTCGTAATTCTGAATGCCACCGAATTCGGTTTTCATGTAAACACGTTTGCCGTCACCCTGGAAGTTATTCTGTGAAAGGTTTACAAAGCCAACCAGGCCATTGAGTGATGAATAGCCGGCACCAACACCAGCGCGCCCGGTCTTCTGTTCGACAACATGGATAACCAGAACTATTTCTTCGGGGGTTTTGCCGGGCAGATGGTCACGGCGGACTTCTTCGAAGAAACCGAGGTTGTAAAGGCGCTGCAGGTCGCGAACGATCTTTTTGTTATCATAGATTTCACCGGGTTTAACTGTCAGTTCGCGGCGAACGACTTTTTCCTTGGTCTTTTTGAGGCCTTCAACTCTGATTTCAGAAAGAACGCCTTCAGTAATAACTATGTTGATTTTGCTGCCCTGATCCTGGACAAAGGCATCGGAAACTTTCGAAAAAAGGTAACCTTCACGACCGAGAGCATCGTTTACGTTCTGAATATCCTGGGTGAGCAGTTTGCTGTTGAAAACTGAGCCAATTCTGCTTTCCATGGCATTTTTGAGCACATCGACCGAGACTTTGGTCACGCCTTTGATGTCGATCTCGCCGATAATGGCATTTTCTTCAACCTTGAAAACAACTTCTTTGCCCTTTTCGGCCGGGCGGATTTCAGCGCCGACGTAAGAGAAAAAGCCCATCTCGCCGATTCTGGCGATTTCTTCCTGGACCGCTTGAGGTGCGAGGGTGTCGCCCACCTTCATCGTAAGGTTGAGAAGAATGATCTTTTCTTCAATAAGCCTGTTACCTTCGACCTTGAAGCCAACCACCACGTTGCTTTCATATGCCTGCGCCGAAACGCCGGCGAAAACGAGAAATAAAACAATCAGAATCTTTATAAGGCTGAAGGCGGATTTGTTCATAGGCTCCTTCTTAGGTTAATCTTTTCAGAGTATCGGCATAATACTGTGTTGTCATAAGCTTGTCAAGAATACCTGAACCAAAGAGGGTTCCCGTCTGCAGGCCGGCTGAAAACACTGATCTGATGCAGCATCCTTTTTTAAGCTGTTTTTTTGCATGTGATTATTATTGATGGCCACGGCAAAAAGGTTTTAACGACCAGTTTCGAGCAAATAGCTTAAAGACAGGCATTTCGACGGGCGACACCTTCTTCGGTCGCCTGCTCTGCAAATAACCTGCAAGGAAAAATAAATCTGCGAGGTTGCCCCTGAAAAAGATTCGGGTACTTGAATTAGTTTCGATTGACCGGTATCTTAGAATCAATTTTATACTGCCTGACATTATATGAGCGGAGGGCGGACGTGGCGAACTGCAACATCTGTAACAAAGAAATTCAGGAAGGTTATATCTGCGCAGAATGCGCAAAGGCTCAGAGAGCCCAGTCAGGCCAGGGGCAACCGACACCCAGACCTGCCGGTGGCGGTTTTTCTCTCAACAGTCTCACAAGAACTCCCTCTGCGTCGCAGCCGCCAACGCCACAGACAGCGCCGCAAGTTCCTCAGGGGCTTGCCCAGCCCCGGCCATCTTCAGTAGCTCCGACGCCACCGCAACCGACATCACCGCCATTCTCAAGACCGGTGCCGCCACCGCCACTGCAGACACCTTCGCCAGCCATCAGTCGCCCGCCACAGCCGCCAGTCATCCAGGATAACGAAGAAACTGGCGAAGTAACGCCTGCAGATGTTTCGTATCCAGATTACGACAGCGGCCATGCGACCGGTCTCGCACAGCAGAGTCAGCCGCCGGTTGCCAGACCAGCGACGCCAGCAGTTCCGACGTTCTCGCAACCACAAGGGCCTGTGCAGGCCCCCACTATAAGCCGACCGGTGCCGCCGGTTGCGCCGACTGGGGCACCGCCAGCCCGCAGCGCTGCTGCAGCACCACCGAAACCGATGGCCCCTTCCCTGAACCAGGAATTCAACGAAGAGCAGTCAAAGCTGCAGAACGAAATTTTCACTTCGAGCGTAACCGGTTATGGCGATGAAGAACTTGAAATTGCCATTCTCGCCGGGATCATGAAAGATTCCTTCGTGCTCGAAAGTCTCAAAGGCAAGGGCCTGATCTCTGGCCTGTTCTCGACGCGGATTTCGCGCTCGATCTACCAGTGCATTCTTTCGCTGCGTGACGACAGTCCAGAACTTTCTGGCCTCGATAAAATCGTTCTCAAGAACAAACTGCGGCAGATGAACCTCTACGATGCCAGTGTTCAGAATCTTATCGACAAAATTGTCGCCGAAATTCCGCCGGCGCTCGACCAGGCACTGCATTACCTCGAACTGATGAAGGAACAGGCGCTGAAGCGCAAGCTCAAGGAAGTGGCGCAGAGCATTCACGGTTATATCGAGAGCCCGGCCCAGAAAGAGAATCTCAATCTTGAAACATTCACCAACAAGGTGATTCAGGATGTACGCAACATTCAGAAGGCCCGGACCACGAAGCGCATTAATCTGGTTAAAGAAGAGATGCGTGAGATCATCGACGACATCGATAATCGCGAAAAAACTGGCGAAATCGAGATCATCGGCTATTCCTGCGAACCGATGCATTATCTCAATACGGCCATCTCAGGCTTTCGCAAAGGTTTCATGTATGCGATCGCCGGGGCGCCGCGCCGTGGTAAAACGACGTTCACACTCGAACTGGCCACCCGCGTCGCCACCCTCAACAAGATTCCGGTGCTGTTTTTTACCTATGAACAGACCAAAAAGAATCTGACCTACCGTCTGCTGGCTAAAGAAAGCCGCCTCAATCCAGACGCGCTGCAGCGAAAAAAAATCAGATCCGACATGATCGTCGACGCCAAATTCACCGGCGGCTGGAAAAAGATGCAGGAATACATGGACAATTTCTACATCATCGAAGCCACCAAAGAAGATACCGTCGACCGCATCAGATCTTATGCCTACAACGTCATGCAGGATTTCAACACTGAAAACATCATGATCTTCATCGACTACATCCAGAAGATGCCGTTGTCGCGCAACTACATGGATGAGAAGTTCAAGGTCGAAGAAATATCGACCGAGCTCAAGGGGCTGTGTATCGAACTGAACAACCCGATCATGACCATCAGCTCGCTGTCAAAAGAAGGCTGTATGATCGATGCCACGCCTGATGCCGACCGGCCGACCATGTATCACTGCAAAGGTTCGGGCGATCTCGAGTATGACCTTGACTGCGCCATGATTCAGGCCAAGGACTGGGGCGATACCCGCGAGCTTTTCCAGCAGCTGCAGCACAAGGCCGAAGAAATGGGAAAAGACACTACCCGTATTCCGAAGGTAGATGTGGTAAACCTCTATCTCGACAAGAACCGCGATGCCCCCGAAGGTATCTTCTCGACGATTCAGTATCTGTTCTTCATTGAAGACAACAAATTCATCGAGCTGGGGCCGAAGTTCGACGACGACCGCTATCGCTTCAGCAAGATCGAAGAACTCGTCGACAAACTGATCGAGCAGAACTTCATCATTTTCTACGACCGACCCAGAGATACGGGCTATAACAAGGGCCGCGTCTCGATCAAGCTTAAAAATTTCTAGTCACTGAACGGGGAAACAAATGTCACTAAAAAAAATCAGCATGCTGCTGCTGGCTGCGGTTGCGGTCTGCGCCGCCGCCATCAATATGTCTGGCTGTTCGGCCGGCCAGAAAGGTCTTCTGACCATCACTCCCGAGCAATACCTGTCGTCTGCCAAAGAAACCCTTGAAACCATCGATGAACGCAATTACGAAGTCAGAGATCTCGACGAAATAATCCGGATTCTTGAAAACGCCGAAAAGGACGCGAAAAAATCAGACACAATCGACCGTTCGCGCATGTATCTGTGCCTTGCCCATACTCTGAAGGCGAGAAAACAGTATCAGACAGCACTGATGAAAGGCCAGTACATGGCAAATCGTGCCGAACCGTTCTTTGTCGTCGACACCAAAGACATCAAAGAGACTCTGCGCATCGCCAACAAATGGCTGCGCAGCTGCAATGCCCAGTTCAAGACCAGCCTGCTGATACCTGACCTGAACTTCGTGCGCGGCCTGTATTACACCCAGAAAATGCTCACTCAGCACAGTCGCGAAAAGAAAGAAAGTCTCGACGCGGCGGTTCTGGCATTCAGACGCTGTCTTGGCATGGCCCCCGACTACAAATCAGACTTCCGCCTTTTCACCCGACAGCAGACCCCGCGCGAAGTCAGACTGCGCCTTATCGAAGCTCTGGCATTGGGCGGGCAGCTGGCAGAGGCTTACGGCCTGCTGTCTGAATTCACCTTCTCGGCAATTTCGCCGGTATCTGGCGCCACCGACGTTCAGGATTTCGCCTGGCACCACATGCAGGGTTTCGTTCTCGGCATGATGGGAAAATACGAAGAAGCTGCTGCGGTACTCGAAAAGTTCAAAATTGTTGCGCCGCAGGATTACCAGCAGGTTGACGAAACCCTCTGGCTGCTCGAGGGCATTTATGACCGACTGGCCGAAGAGCGCCGCAACGACAAATTCAAAATGGAAGCCAGAATTGTGGCCGCGCTGCAGAAAAAGCTCAAGGGGCCATTTTCAAAAGACAAGTATGCCACTGCTGCACATCTGTTCCCGAAACAGATGCCCGGTGATCTGAACTTTTTCGACGGGGTAATCAAATTCTATCAGGGCCATTTTGCCGAAGCGGCCGCCATTTTTAAACCTCTCACCGGCCGTGGCCTGATGTCGAGCGGCAACCGACTTTCGGTTCTGCTGCATCAGATCGAGGCCAATCTTTTTGCCGGCGAGAAAATTTCTGACGATCTGCTCGAAGAACTGCTGCAGCTTGCCGGAAACCCGTCGCTGACACCGCTGCAGAAAGAACGCGCCGGCTTTCTGCTCGCCCGCTATGTCATGGACGAAGACAGTAGTTTCGAAACTTCTCGCGTCAAACATGAAGGGCAGAGTTTTATCAAGAGCATAACCGGCAAACCCTGGACCCTCGACCTGACGTTTAAACGCGGCGAGATCAAGAGGGCCCGCAAGCCGGTGCAGAATCGCCGCCAGTCCGAAGAAGAGGAAGACGAAACGGCAAAACGCGAGCCTGGTTCTATCGCGGCCGAAATTTATGCCAACCGCCATGGAGACTGGGCTGTCAGCGCCAATCTCTACCTCGTGGCTCTGCCGGAGCTGAGTTTAATCGGTAAGGGGCGGATCGTTGGTCGTGAAGACGGCGAAAAGGGCGGCTGGTTGTTTAAAGATACCGAGATCGACAATCTGAAGAAGCGCAACCGCTATCTGGCAATTTTTGCCTACGACAATTCAGACAGCGAAAAATCGATTCAGGGAATCATCTTTCAACCCCAGCGCTGACAGTCTCTAATTCAAGGTTTATGCCCACCCCGCCGGTACATTGCGGGGTGGTTGTTTTTTTCTTATACTTAAGAAAGTTTCGTGAGGGAGGTATGCTATGTTTTATCGACTTGCAAAAAACAGACAGTTCAACATGCTGATGATCGCGTCTTTTGTGTTCGCAATTCTTCTCGTTCCCATGACAGCTCAGGCTGGTATTCTCGGGAGCGTTCTCAATGCCGTCAGACCCTTCGCCAAGATTGCAGGCAACATTGCCGGGGCAGTTGCAGGCGCGTCTCTTGGTGCCGCTTTCATGCCGCCGCTTGGCATGCTTGCCGGTGGTGTGGCCGGCTGGATCGTCGGGGGCATCGTAACCAGTTATGCAACCGGCAGTCTTAGCAATCTTGCCGCACTCGGTGGCGCCGCCCTCGGCGTCATGGCCCTGGCTTCCTTTGGCCCGGTCGGTTATGTTGCCGGCGCCCTCGTCGGTGGCCTGCTCGGTAAAATAGCAATGAATCTTCTCTACAAAGCAGACAGAACCGCAACCGGCGGCATTCTCTTCATGAATGGCGGTTCGAGCGCAGGTTCTGCCGCAACCGTGCCTGGTGTCGCCCTGGCCCCCGAAATTCCGGCCTCTTATGACAGCGGTGCCCAGGCTCCGGCTCCGGTTACCACCGAGACTGTCGCAGGCCCGGTAAGCATCTCGGCCAGCAGCGAAGAAATCGCCAAAGCCGACAACGACTATCGTGCCGCCTATCAGGCATATCTGAATGCTACCCGTGAAGGCAACGCCCAGAAGATCAGCGAAGCCAACCAGGCTTATCAGGCCGCTTTTGAAAATTACAAAAAACTGACCGGCAAAGAACCGGCAAAATAAAACACCATTAAAGTTTTCAAAAAATATGCGGCAGCCAAAACGCTGCCGCATATTTTTTTATGCCTGTTTGTAAAGAAGAATATAACGCAGGTCGATTTCGACAGGCTCAGCGGAAAGGCTCTCACCAGTTCGACGATATTCCGCATCCTCAAAGTCCCCCTTGGCCTGAGAACCAGTCGAAATGGTCAGAAACGCTGGAAAGCAGAAAGGTCATCAATATGAATTTAAACGAAAGAAACACTGGGCCAGTCTGCGAAAGATAAACTTACTGGGTGGCCTGCAGCAGCCAGTTGACCTTGCGCGGGGTAATCATCATGAAAAAGGATTTGACGCGCGGGTCGTCGTCTGGCTTATCGAGAATTTTCTGCTTGTCGGCCTCGGTGAGCTTGTCGAATTTTTCGGTATAGAGAATTTTCATCGAAACCTTGAACCACACCTTCGAGTTCAGGGCCAGTTCAGACTCGACAAAAGCATTTGAGTCGCGATAGCTTGAGTCATATTCGAAGCTGAGAATCTGCCCGTCATTGAACAGAAACGGCCGCATATCGGAGATACCCGGGTCCGGGTCGTTAATTCCGGCTTTCTTGCCACGATAAAGGCGCCGGGTTTCGGGGTTGAAGTAATATTGCACCGTTTCGGTCGTCGAAACCGGAATATTGAGACGGTCATTGAAGACCTGCGGCTTGTCTGAGGCGTTGCGCAGTTCATTTCTGATGCCAGACATGACGATACGGGTCGTCTGCAGAATATCGAGCTTGTTCTGCGAATGGGTAAACGTGGTGCGCACCGCCCGCATGATCTGATACATCGACACCGACAGCAACATGAACAGACCAACGGCGAAAATAAGTTCGACCATGGTCATACCGTTTTTGCGTCTGTTGTTATACATATCAGTAATAATTGTATCTCGGGTCGGTCAGAATCGAAACAAAAGTCAGTACCGGCACATCAGATTCAGCAGTCTTATGTTTAGAAACCACAGTAATCTTGATGCGCAGCAGAAACAGGGGCTTGGCACCCTGTGGCAGCGGCGTCACCGGCTGCAGAGTCGGCTCGAACCTCAGTTCAAAACCGTTTTTATCAGCGGTTTTCTGCAGCTCAAGAAAGTCTTCGTCTTTATGAAGGCGCTGGGCTTTGTCATAACCGAGAGTTCTGGCGAGTTCGAGAGCCGAGGCCCCGAAAAGCGTTGCCATGGTTCGTGTGTCGGCTCTGACAATGCGCTTCTGCCCAGAGCGCATCAATGAATAGATCGGCAAAATACCCGCCGAGATCATCATGATGACGATCAGAATTTCGACCAGCGAAAAGGCCCGTTTTCTGCTTCTGTTAATCATTCGCGTTCGTATTTCCAGTCGAATTTGCCAACTCCGCCGGTGACGATCTTGGCCACATACTGTTTATCCATGAGGGTTGGCATCATATTGCGCCAGATTCCGTTGAGAGCATTATATACGATAATGTTTTCGCCGGGGGTGGCAAAATGTTCTTCAAGGTTCAAAAACGGTGTAACCACAGTGCCTTTGATGGTTACGGGCTTGTCGCCCTTCACGATCATCGGTTCAGAAACCGAAATCAGGTTCGCTTCGACGTAACAGCGACTGCCCTGGGCCATGGTGGTATCGATGACGATCTGCGGAGCGATGATCGTCAGCAGATCGTTGCCGATCGAAGAATGAATCGCTTTTTCATCGGTATCGACGCCGAGAAGGTCACCGGCAATAACGACTTTACCGCCGCCCATCATCGGGCTGGAATAAATGATGCCGTGTCCGCGGAACCGCAGGTTTCGCAGGCCAAGCGGCTCTGAGTCGTTCAGGGCCAGAATGCCGTTGAGCTCAAGGGTCTGGTTTTTGGCACCGCTTCGGTAAGCCTGCACATTGTTGATATATTTGAATTCGAAGCGGTCATACGAGGTACCGCCAATTGCAACCGTAGTTCGGCCACGGAAAAAGTCTTCGGTACTTCTCGGTATGAAATAGAAGTCGAGCAGATATGAGCTGTAGGCATCTGGCAAAGCGTGCCACAAAGCGCCTTCATAGAATTCGAGCATGGGTGTCTGGCCGATTACTGAGTCCATGCCCTTGGGAACTTCATTATACGGATAGGGGAAATTTTCGAGATAGCCGCCCATGAAGTCTTTGAGGGCGCCATCATATTCATCCTGGCGGTTGCGCAGGCGGTTGAGAAAGTTGGCGAGGCCTTTATTATAGAGTTCGACCCCAGAATCGCTCATAAAGTTGGCATAATTCTGCAGCTCACGCAGACCATCAGGCAATTTTTCCCAGTTACGGCGGAGTTTTTCGACAAAATCCTTGTCGACGCCGGCGAGTTCAAACAGCTGGGCAGCCTGGGTGGCGGTCATTTTGGTTTTGAGATCGAGACCCGGAATCATTTGTATAAGTGGGCCCTTTGAATCGATAAAGGGCAGTTCCACAGGTTCGCCGTCTTTCGGATGAATCTGCACGGCTCGGAAATACTGGCGCATAGCCGGGCCATAGATAAGCGTCGGCGACATTTTCGAGAAATCGGCGCGGCTCATCGGCTCAAGGCGATCGAGCGGCGGCGCTGAACCAAACGGGTCGAAACCACTGCGATCAACTTCGGGCATCAGGCGGTATTTCATCAGGCCTTCACTCGAATTCATGCCGCCTGGTGTCTGTGTGATCAGCTTGCCGGTGTGAACAGAATAACTCTGAAAACAGTTGATAAACGAGGGGGGGCCGTTGGTAGTCGGTTCGGTAAGCTCTTTACCGGCACCGATGTTGAACAGTCTGATTTTGTGTTCGTTGCCCCAGCCGGTAAAAATAAGGCCTTCCTTGGTTTTTTCCTGGCCCTGGAGTTCCATGAAATCTTTGACATAGTCTTTCATGCCCACCCATGGCACGTCGAAACGCAGGTAAAAATTTTCCTGGGCATTCATCTGGGTGAATTTGTCGACATTGGCGTTGAGATTATCGCCAAAAAGCAGTTTGGCACCGTTAGTTGAGCGAACTAGAACGGCGGGGCCGGCCTGCATAAGGCTGTTCAGATCCTGGCCAAGATAGATGCGCCCGGGCGGCGTGATGGCATTGCCGCCGAGCTGCGCCAGGTCTTTTTCCCACTGGTCGAAGTTGACGGTCGGATTGAAATCGCGGCGGATGGAGTTCCAGCCGTTGTCGAGACGCAGCTGACGCTTCTGATCTATTGAAGAAGTAAAGGCATTGAAATGCGAACCGCCGTAGACGCTGCCGTCTTTAACATAGAGGGTAAAATAGTTGAACGGCGGAATGAAGGTTTTAACAACGCGGATCATAAACTTGAGCGAAACCTTGGCGGTATGCCCGCGGTAAACCACTTTGGCGCGAACCTCGATCTCGCCCTGCTTTTCTTTCAGATCTTTTTTGAGCTTGTAGAGGACCTGGTCGCCGTTGGCTGCCTCGACTGCATTGATATGCTGCAGTTTAATCGCCGCATCGACAACGAAATCGTTCGATTCTACCAGGCCGCGGCCGAACTGGATGCCATATACCTGGCGGGCTGTTTCGCGCGTGTAGGCGGTAAGCTTGGCAACCTGCGACGCTTCGAGCGGAATCTCTTTGGTTACATCGGTATCGTGGGCGCGAAGAACCTTATATAGCTGATTGTTGGCATCGTCATGATTGAGAGAGTTTTTGATACGGGCAACGAACTCTTCGATTGCAGATTCAGCGAGATTGAACGCCACTTCTGATTCGTATGACATGGCCGAGGCATAGTCTTCTGAGCCGGTAAAGAAAGTTATCGAAAACCCGAAAATGAAGAGCACTGTCATCGCCGTCAAGGTGAGCAGGAAAATCGAGCCACTTTTATTCAAATTTGCCATAGCGGTCGTTTCCTTTCTCACGTGCCAGATTCATCAATTCCTGGCTGATCATGCCATCTTCGAAGGCAGCGCGGAACCTCGGATCTTTTTGAACCTGTTCCATACTTTCGAGCATTTTGCGCATTGCCCTTTTTCTTCGGCTGGGTTTGTCAGATTTATGATAGATCATTGCAGAAAGATACCAGCTCTGCATTTCGAGATACGGGTCATTGTTGATTTCGAGCTGCAGGCGCTCAACCTCACGCAGAGCCCCGTCAAAATTGGTGCTGTTATACATCTCAAAAGCATATTCAAGCCGCCGATACTGTTCTTTGATGCGCTTGTCCTTGTCGCGCAGCGGCCTGACCGACTCGTTGCCCGAGATAAGCACTTCGCCGGAACCCCGCGTCTGACTGCCGCCGTTTTGAACGGAACTCGATGCAGCGCCGGCCGCCGGCTTTATTTCTTTGCCGCCCCGCTTTTCGGTTGTCTTGCGCGAACAACAGCCCGGCAGATGCAGTATCGCCAGGACCAGCAGCAGCAACAGGCTGCGTCTGACAGCAGGAGAATGATTCATTATTTCCCATGACTTATTCAGAGTTGTACATTATAGTACTGTATAGTTAAGAGAAAGTCAATCCGATACGCCTTGACAAGCTATTGTTTAACCGCTAGAATTTCGTTCATGAAAAACACAAAACTTTTTTCCGGAACCATAGCTCTCACATTGATCATAGCCCTGCTCGCCGGCCAGGCTCCCCTCGGTGCCGCCGAAAAGCAGGTGAACAAGACGGCATCGGTAAATTTTGTCGCATTTGACGATGCGGAATACCATACTTCGCCGGATAAGCGAATTGGTGCAAAGATACTGGTTGATCCGTCAAAAGTCGGGCCTTCGATTGCGACCCTGGTGCATCTGACCTATCTGCCGGGCGCCCACATCGGCAGCCACCGCCATGTGTTCGTAACCGAGATCATTCACGTCCTCGAAGGAAATCTGACCCTGCGGATCGGTGATGAAATCAAGATTCTTGGCCCGAACAGCACCGCTTTCATTCCCGCCAAGTCCTTTCACGAATATCTCAACGATTCGACCGACGTGGTCAAGTTCCTGCAGTATTATTCACCATCCGGCCCGGAAGAAGAATATCGCAACTGGACCAAACCGGCCGTAGACGAAGCTGCCGCTGCCGCTGCCAAAGCCTCGCCAGCCAAAAAAGAAGAAGCCAGACATGTTGTTTCGCCGCCTTTGCCAGCTGTTCCAGGTAGTCCGACTGGCGTAACACTCGGTGGCGTCACCGAAAAACCAGCTGAACCGAAAGCTGAGCCCCAAAAATCCAGCGACAAAGACCGGCTTTCACTTAACAGTCAACCGCCCAGCGTCGCATCGGCTGCGAAGACAATCAAAGCGATCGAAAAGTCTGGAAGCAAATAATGACTGCAGATGCGCCCCGTTCCTATTATAGTGAAGGTCTGATCGAAGAGGCGGTTCAGGAAAACCGGCGGAAACTGGTCGGCGAGCCGGGCAATCATCTGCTCAGATGCAGCCTTGCCAATGGCCTGGTGCGCCTTGGCAAGTTCGAAGAGGCAATCGAGCATTACCAGAAATGCATCGAACTGAGCCCCAGCAGCGAATACTGGAACAACCTCGGCAAGGCTCTTCTCAATGCCGGCCGTTACCAGGAAGCGGTCGACGCCTTCGCCAGAGTTATTGAAAAGAATCGCTGGCCAGATGCATTTTTTCATCAGGCCCAGGCCTATCGCAGCCTCGGCATACTGGAAAAGGCTAACGATCAGCTCTGCGAGGCGATCAAGCTCAACCCGAAATACCGCGAAGCTCTCAACGAAAGGGCGCACATTCTCGAAGCACTGAATCGCAAAGATGAGGCTCTGAATGAATATAAAAAGGTCATAGCCCTGTTCTTTGCTGAATATCAGGCTCAGGATGCCGAAGATTACTGCTACGAAACTTCTGTGTTGCTCGACAACAGCGATCTCGTCGAAGAACTGATCAGGCAGCTGCGTCGCTACATCCAGAAATACCCCGGGTTTGCTGATGGTTATTACAAACTCGGGCAGGCTCTTGAAGCCAAGGGGCTGAAAAACGAGGCCATGATGGCTTTTCGCAAGGCCCTTGAGATCAACCCGAGCTACGAAACCGCCAGAAAATGTTTCTGGAAAAGATAAGAGCCCCCCAAAAATGTCTGCAAAATCCGGTAATCAACAACGCAAACGACTCGGCGACATTCTTGTCGAAGCCGGCCTGATAACCGGTGAGCAACTTCAGGAAGCCCTTTCAAAACAGAAAATTCTCGGCAAGCGCCTGGGCAAGGTTCTCGTCGAAACTGGTCTGACCAACGAAGACAGTATCGCCAACACGCTTGCCAGCCAGATGAATATTCCGTGTCTGAATCTCAATGAAGTTACGGTGCCTCCAGAGGTTCTGACAACGATCCCTGACGGCATCGTGCGCAGCCACAATCTGCTGCCGGTGCGACTCGACGGCAACAGACTGCAGATCAGCATGGCTGACCCGCTCGATGTTTTTATAATAGATGAAATAACCTTTCAGACCGGATACGAACTCGAGATAGCCATCAGTCCTGAATCGCAGGTCGAAGCAGCCATCCGGCATTACTACGGTAATAGTGACAGTCTGCAGAATGCGGTCGACAATATTACCGCCGAGCGCAGTTCTGAGGTTAAGCTCGACGAAAGCTTCTTCAACACCTTCGATATCGGTGGCGAAGAACAGAGTGTACCGATCATCAATCTGGTCAACACGATCATTCAGCAGGCGATCAATGACCGGGCCAGTGATATTCACATCGAGCCCGACGAAGAAATTATCAGAGTCAGATACAGAATCGACGGCATTCTCAATGAACTGATGAAAGCGCCAAAGACCATTCAGAGCGAGTTGCTCTCGCGTCTTAAAATCATGGCGCAGATGGATATTTCTGAGAAGCGCCTGCCCCAGGATGGCCGCATCAAGGTAAAGGTCCAGAACAAAAGCATCGACCTGCGCGTGTCTTCGCTGCCGACTGTTTTTGGTGAGAAGATCGTCATACGTATTCTCGACAAGAGCCGCATGCAGCTGACCCTCGACCAGGTCGGGTTCGACGAGGATCTGCTCGATCTGTTCAAAACCCTCTCTTCATCGCCAAACGGCATCATTCTCATGACCGGCCCCACCGGCTCGGGCAAAACTTCGACTCTGTATGCCGCCATAAATTTTATCAGAAACGGTCAGATCAACATCACCACGGTTGAAGACCCGGTTGAATACCTTATTCCGAGCATCAATCAGGTGCAGGTCCGCCCCGAAATCGGCCTGACCTTTGCGCGCACGCTGCGTTCAATTCTGCGCCAGGACCCAAACGTAATTCTAATTGGCGAAATCCGCGATTTCGAAACCGCTCAGATTGCCATTGAATCAGCTCTTACCGGCCATCTGGTCTTTTCGACTCTGCATACCAACGATGCGGCCTCGGCAGTTACACGCCTGATCGAAATGGGTGTCGAACCTTACCTGGTCGCTTCTGCAGTCATCGGGGTTGGCGGTCAGCGTCTCGTCAGAAAAATCTGCCCCTCGTGTAAAACCGCCTACAAACCAGACGGTGAAGCCCTGGAGCTTCTCGCCGAGCACGGGCATGAAAACGCCGATCTTTTCAAGGGAAAAGGTTGTCTGACCTGCCGGCGCACCGGATATGCCGGGCGCACCGCGATTCATGAGATCATGACGATCAACGACGAAATTCACGGCCTGATTCTTAAATCGGTTTCGGCAAGGGATATCAGACAGGCCGCCATTCGCGGTGGCATGCGCACCATGCGCGTCGACGGCATTTTCAAGGCCGTCAGAGGCGTGACCACCATTGATGAAGTGATGCGTCTGACCCGCGGCGAAGAGGTTCGTCGAGCTATTGCCACCAGTGCGGAGTCTGAACAGTGAGCAGAAGGTTTGCTTACAAAGCTCTCGACGTCAAGGGCAAACCAATGGAAGGCTTCATGGAAGCCGCGGCCGCCGAAGAAGTGGGCACCTGGCTGGCCGACCGCAATTACTTCGTTCTCGAAATCACCGCGGCTCCCTTACAGAGTCTGGTGGCATCCGGCACTCCCGATCTCAAGATTGCACCGCATGCCATGAATTTCTTTCTGCTGCAGCTGTCGAGTCTCATCAATGCTGGCTGCCCTCTGATAATGAGTCTGCACGCCCTCTACCGCCAGCTGCCGAATTGCCCGCTCAAAGCTCTGCTTAAAGATCTGCGTGAAAAAATCGAATCGGGCAAATCTTTTTCTGACGCCCTCAAAAGTCATCGCGGCGTTTTCTCAAATCTGTTCATTACCATGGTCGAAGTCGGCGAAATTGGCGGCATTCTCGGCGAAATTCTTGAACGCTACTCTTACATTCACGATGCCATGTACCGCCTGCGCGCCAAGATCATCAAGTCGATGATCTACCCGGCAATTCTGTTGCTCAATACCATAATTGTCGCCTGGGCGCTGCTGGTTTATGTTTTTCCGGTTTTCATCGAAAAAATTCAATCACATGGGCAGGTACTGCCACTGCCAACCCGCATCGTTCTCACGGCATCAAACTTTCTGACCGGGCACTCGATCCTGATTATTTCGATCATCGGCCTGACAATCGCCATGTTCGTGCTGCTGCGCCGCACTGAAAGCGGAGCCCGGCGCATAGCTGAAGCCACAATCCGCATGCCCATCTTCGGGCCGGTGGTTCAGCAAATGGAAATGTCACTGTTTGCACGTATTCTTGGCACTCTGCTGAAATGTGGCGTGCCGATTCTAACCTCGCTGCAGGCAGTCGAGAAGGCACTGAACAATCTTGTCTACAAAGAAGCCATAAACAATATCCGCGAGTCGGTCAGCCGCGGTGAGTCGCTTTCGCAGTCGGCGGGGCGCTTTCGCCACCTTTTTCCAGAAAGCATCATTCTGATGACTGATGTCGGCGAACGGGGCGGCAACACCGGCGAAATGCTGGAAAAAGCCGGAATTATTTATGAACGCGACCTTGAACTGACCCTTGAAACCGCAGTATCACTGATTCAACCGGCCCTGGTCATCTTTCTGGCGATTTTTGTCGTGACTCTGGCACTTGCGATGTACATGCCATTGTTTGACATAATTAAGACGGTGCGTTAAATTAACAGGACTGCGTTTGACGTGTTGCAAAAAATTCGTGGAGGCTCTATGCGAAGAAAAGGTTTTTCACTTGTCGAGTTGTTGATCGTTGTTCTGGTAATAGGCATTCTGGTCGCCATTGCCATTCCGCGTTACCAGAGTATCGCCTCCATTGCGCGCGCCAAATCGTGCCTTTCCAACCAGAAAGGTATTGAAAGCCTGATCTCCCTTTGGGAAGCAAAAAATTTCGAACTTGATATAGGTAAAAATCGCTGGGCATGGGTTGACCGTTCTGGCAACCTGCGCTGGAAATATTCTAACGCACTGCTGCAGCTGAACGATGTCGCCAAAGACACCAAGCTCTTCATCTGCCCCGAAGCTGCCAACCGCTGGGGTTACACCTGGAACGGTTCGAGCTACCGCTTTTACAGCACCGACAACACCGGCCTGTGGATCATCGGTTCTGACGGCAAGATGGGTGGCCGTGGCGTCGTCTGCGCCCTCCGCCTTGGCACCCGCTGGATCGGCATGAACGGTCAGATGGGCCCCGACGGCTCAAAGGACAGTGCCCACCACTACTGGTAAGCAAGATGGCACTCAGCCGCGACTTCAATTTGCCAGCGGCCCGCTCCACGCTATTTACAGGCAGTTGCCTCCACCAACGCAGTCTGCATTCTGCCGGTAAATTGAGTGGCAAGGGTTTTTCGCTGATTGAAGTTCTTATGGTCGTTCTGGTAATGGGCATACTCTGCGGCACCGGCATCTCGATTTACGCAGGTGTGACACACGATTCGCAGACCCGCGCCAGAACCGACGAACTGAAAAGTTTTTTTCAGGCGTGCAGATTACGTGCCAGTATGCGCAGAACCCCTTTACGTATCTTTTTTCGTAACCAGACCTTTATGGTCGAGCAATCCAGCTCTCTGCAACTGCGCATACCCGAACTCGACGGCGATTCGGTTTTCGAAACGATCGATGTTGGCGCTGACGGTGTATTCAGTCATGCCGGGCAGCGGGTAAAAGCCTTGAATTTGAATCTACGCATGCCTGGTAACAAGCTTGAGACGGTCAATCTGGAACTCTGATGCAGAAATATCATTATAGAACCGCATTTTCAAACGGGTTTTCGCTCATCGAAATCCTGATCTCGCTGCTGGTTCTTTCAGGCGCCATTGCCACGATGTTTTCCGGCTTCGAAGCTTCGAGTCAGCTCGACATGCAAGCTGCATTTGAATCTGAGGCGGCTTATATTGCCGAGAGGGAAATAGAACTCGCCAAATCAGATCTGCTGGCCGGTCGGCTTGCCGTTGCCGCGGCGGGGCGCCCCGGCCGCTTCAGAATGAAGCCGGGCTGGAAAGTCTCCACAGCCATTGCAGCGCCAGACAGTGATGGCGCCGTGCGCCTGCAGGTCACCACACACAAGGGCGAACGCTCTTTTCAGCTTGAATCGTTCGTTTTCGTGCCCGACTCGGAGGTGAAGCAGTGAAACTCCGTCGGGGATTCTCGTTGATCGAAATTTCCATGGTCATTTTTATCATGGGTTTAACAATTACGGCACTGCTGCAGATGTTCGACTGGAGCCACATGCGCTACCGGGCTATCAGTTCAGGCTGGCAGCAGCGTGTCGGCTTTGCCGAGATCAGGGTCTGGCTGCGCGAACAGATTTCCGCCGCTTCCCCAGAAAAGCTCGATGTGGCGACCCTGAACAAGGCAATAAAGCTGCCTGACCATTATTTTTTCAATGACCTGAAAATTACCCGCCACGATGATGAAACCTGGTTTGTACAGCTCGAACTCTGCGAAGATCGCAACCGAAATGGGAAGGCAGAGAGCAGCGAAACCCTGAATCGTCTTTTCTGCTTCAGGAGGCGCTCAGCATGAACCGACGCGGTTTCAGTCTCTATCTGACCTTTCTTGTCACCACCATTATATTTATTCTGGTTACGGGCAGTCAGCAGATCAGCCGCAACGCCCTCGACCTTGGCCGCAGCGATGCAATCGAGGCCGTCGTCTTTCATGCTGCTGATGGCGGGCTTGAGCGTGGTCTGGCAAAACTGCGCCGGAAGTTCACCCCGTTTTCATTTGATTACGTTTCTAAACACGGCAGCCATCGGAGCATCAGGGTTACCGTAACTGCGACCGGTCAGAAAACCGGCATGGATATCAAAGCAACCGCTGTGCTTTTCGAGGGCAGCCGGGAAGTTTCTCGACGTTCACTGGCCCGGGTGGCCGTTCTGAACCAATCCGGCAGAACCGGCAGCGGCAGATTTGTGGAGGCCTCATGAAAAAGAAATCGCAAAACGGTCTGTATATCGCGTTTGATATCGGTACCGTGTCAATCAAGGCATCGGTCATCGAGTTAACTGAGCGCGGCCGACGCCTTGCCGCCATTGAAGAAGAGCTGCTCAAGCCTCTTTCTGCTTACCCGGGCGAAGAAGAGTTCAGGCACCAGATGGTCGAAGCTCTCAAAAATCTTGCCACCCGCCTGCCGATGCAGCAGTGCTGCGAGGTTTCTGCCCTGTTCACCAACCGTGAGCTGCAGATCAAGATCATTGAACTGCCGGCTCAGGTTCAGCCAGATCAAATCGAAAAGCTCCTCAACTGGGAAGCCAAAAAGCTGTTGTCACCAGCTTTCCGCGAAGAACCCTACGCATTTTCATATAAAATTCTGCGCAAAAACCCCTACACAGTCGCTTTGACCGTCGTGCCCGAAAGACTGCTCGAAAGGTTTACAGAACTTTTTGAAAAAGCCGGCATCAATCTATCAGGGGCCTACCCCGAGGTCTATGGCGCGCACGAACTCAAGGAAATCGTTGATATATCCGGGTTGCCAGCTCTTTCTATCGTAAATTTCGGTCATTCAGGTACACACCTGCAGATCTTTTCGGCCGGTGAGCTGAAGTTTTATCGTTTCATCCCATCGGGTATGGCTGACATGTCAGACCCGCCAACTGAGGGTGAGCTCGAAATGTATTCGCAGAAAATACGCTTCAGCTTTGACTATTTCAGAGCGGTCAGCAAGCTTAACCAGATCGACATTCTCTACTTCATGGGCGGTGGTGCGGCAGAGCCGGGTGTTCTGCCGTTTGAGCGCAACTATTTCAACCCGACCCGGGTGAACATAGTCGATATCTCATCCGGCCTCGACATCAGCCCGGTCATGCCGGAACTCACTGACAACCAGCCGGCCGAAGAAAGACAGCGACGTCTGCTTGCCTACATTCCAACAGTCGGCGCCTGCCTGGCCGGTCTTGCCGAGGATGCCGGCAACATGAACCTGACTGGCAGACTCAAAAACAAAAAGCATGAACTTAAAATGGCAAAGCTCGCCGGACTTCTGCCGGTCTGGATTGCGGCAGCCTGTCTGGTTTTAACTGTTGTTCTGCTTTTTGTCAGCCGTGATTCAATGCAGGCCGAACTCGCTGTGGTCAACAGCCAGCTCGGTTTTCTCAAAATGAACACCGATGCAGCTATGATCAAGCTCAGCAAACACCGCGCTACCACAGAAACTCAGATAAAACTTTCGCCGCAGGCCAGAAAGGTGCTTGAGCCAATCATGAAAGCAAGAACCGCCACCGCCGACGCGCTGTTTCACACAGTCGACAAACAGCCTGCCGGTCTTAAAATCGAAGAAGTGCTGGTCAGATGCGAACTCGAAGCCGAATCAATTGCCCTTGCCAGTCAGGACAGTAACACCTCCCAGGATGGCGAACCAGACCAGGAAACAGCTTCGCCTTTCGTCAGCAGACTCAGCCCGGAAACCGGCGATGAACAGCAGTTGCGCGAGGGTCTGAAGGGGCAAATACTTATCATCAAAGGAACTGCCGACACACCGGTCACCGTTGGGCAGTATGCCGAAAACCTTACAGGCAGAAGAGCAATAAAGCGCATCAGAAGTCTGAACACCCGCAAGAGCAGAGCTTCCGGCGTCGAATTCCTTCTCAAGGGAGAACTGCCATGAATAAAGTTGCCGCCAATTCTCTTGCCGCAATTGTTCTGATGATCGTTGTCTTTTTTGTCGGTCGCCTGTTCTTTCTCTCGTCATTGCAGACAGAGCTGCAGCAGGCCAGCCAGCTGCTCGAAGAAAACCAGAGAAAATATGCTGCGCTTGAAATCGAGGTCAGCAAAATTAAACCCGAAAGCCCGGAAGAAATGGCCGGCAGAAAAAAGGCCAGCGGTGAAAGCAGGCTTATCAGGCCTGGTGAAGAAGCCTCCCTGCTGCGCCAGATAAGCGAAAAGGGCGGCGACAGCTTTAGAATGCACTCTTTCGACATTATAGAGGCGTTCAGATTTAAACCAGAAACGGACATTACGGATGCTGGTGCCGGCGCCCAGAATTTCGCCGCCGGAACCCAGGAACTGCCGCAGCTCGACGAACAGGGTATGCCGGTTGGCCTTGCGGCAGAAGACGATATTGAGTGGCCCGGCGTCGAGGTTGTACCGGCAAAAATGACTTTTGCCACCTCTATCAGGGCCCTGGGCAAATTTCTCAGTGAAGCCGGCCGCAGTATGCCGATCAACTCGATACGTTCTCTAGATCTCATCATGCGCGACGGTGGCCTGGTAAGAGGCACGCTGGTATTGAATTTTCCGCTGGCAGAAGGTCGCTGACCAAAGCCAGATTCTGATCTCAGGAGACACAAATGCAAACTGGAAACGAAACATGGAAATGGGGCGTAGTCTTCATACTGCTGGCCATTTTTCTGGTTACCGCCAATCAGGCCTATCAGCACGTCACCAGTCAGGAACATTTTGAGCCGCCTGATGACTACCTCAAAGGCGATTCGTGGGATATCGAGCACCAGAGTGGACCAGGCGCCGGGCAGGCGATTCAGCTGCCACCGGCCGAGCTCGATGAAACCTCTGAACCCCTGATCAGTTCTCCTTCAATAATTCCGCCGGGCGATGAAGACGCGGAAATTCAGCCTGACGAAGTTAACTGGGACAATCTGCAGGAACCGCTTAAGGCACCGACCAATGAAGAAAAAGCCCCTTAAAAAGGCGGTTTTTATCGCCCTGATGGCTTTTTCCGCGCAACTGAGCGGCGCGGAACTTTCGCCGTCACTGCGTGAGGCCGAGCGGCTTTATCAGAGCGGCAGATTCGAAGAGGCATCGGCCAGGGCTCTCGAAATTCACCGGTATTTTCCAGAAGACTTTCAGACGCTCCTGGTACTTGGCATGAGTGATTTTCATGCGGGTAACTACCTTAAAGCCTCGGACTGGTTCAGATCTGCCGCCCGCAAATCACCGCGCCACCCGATTGTTCTGCGTTACACCGAGTTGCTGCGCGAAATCGAGTATCGCACCGGGCCATTCAGCCGCAACCCTGATCGTCAGAATCTTGCAGATGGTAAAACAACTGCTGAATTTTACAAGAGAGGCTATTTTGGCCCATCTATTCCTGTACCGTCAGACATGGAAAATCAGTGGGCAAGAACGACTGCACTTGAACCGGTCCTGATAAAACAACCTCTGCCAGGCACCGCAACCATATTCTCTGAAATCGAACGCCCCCCCTCGGAACTGGCCCTGCCAACCCCCTACCCTTCACTGGAAAGCATTCTTTCGTCTGAAGCGGTTGCTGAAATGGCAGAAAAGGCGCTCGAAAACAAAGAATACCAGAAGTCATACCTGTTTTTTTCGCAACTGGTGGCCTCGGCACCGCAGAACCGACGTTATCTCATCGGAAAAGCCGAAGCAGCGTTTCACATGAAACGTTACCGTCAGGTTCTTGAAATTCTTGGCCCAATGGTTGCGGCAGGCACTTCTACCGGTTTTTCCGAGCTGCAGGCAAAAAAAATTCAGCGGCTCATGGAAGATTCACGCGGTCAGGTTTTTTCGAGCACCCCGAAACATTAAGCTTTACTGTTCCCAGCTGAAGTCTTTAACGACTTTTTTCTTGCTGTTGAGAATGATGATCTCGACGCGACGATTGGCTTCGCGAGCCTCAGGGGTGGTATCGAGTTCTTTTGGCCGGTTTTCGGCATAGCCCTGAGCCGAAAAACGACCGGCATCCAGGTTCATTTCATCGACAAAAAATCTGACAACCGAGCAGGCTCGGGCAGTAGACAGTTCCCAGTTCGATGGGTAGACGGTGTTGCGAGCCGGCAGATCATCGGTATGGCCGTCGACTCTGACATAGTTATCGATTGTACCGATAACTGGCACCAGAGCGGTAAGAATCTCTTCGGCACCTTTTTTCATCGCGGCACTGCCGCTCTCAAAAAGAACGTTTGCCGGAATCTGTATTTTTACCATCTGGTCTTCAGCCAGAACGCGCAGGCGGTCTGCAAGTGGCACCCTCGCCAGCTTGCTTTTAACATTCTTCACAATCAACGGAATTTCACTTTTTCTTGTTGCCGGAGTCAGAACAATACCCTTGCCACCAGGGGTCAACCACTGGTTTGCGCCCTGTGAAACGTTGATACTGAAAACGGCATGATAAAGCTCGTCACGCGATTCGCTTTCCTGACGCTTTTTGGGAGAATCAAGAGTCGAAAAGGCAAACAACATGACAAAAAAGCAAAGCATGTTGGTTACCAGATCGCCATAGGAAAGGCACCAGAGCGGTGCAGAAATTTCGTCAGCCTTTTTTCGCTTAGCCACCCTGACCCAGCTCCTCTGAGAGATGCAGTTCGTTGAAGGTCACTCTGGTCTTTTCAGACATGAAGGCCAACAGACGTTCCTGAATGATTCGGGGGTGAACTCCGGCGGCAATAAACAGGCAGCCACGGGCTATGATTTCGCCATAAAGCTGCTCGGCTTTGCTGCGCTCATCCATTTTTTTGCCGTAAGGAATGAGAAGAAAGTTTGCCGCGACCGCGCCGTAGAAAGTCGTAATAAGCGCAACCGCCATGTTCGGGCCGATCGATGAAGGGTCATCGAGGTTGCCCAGCAGACCGATCAACCCGATGATGGTTCCGATCAGACCGAAACCAGGGAGAACCGACCCAAGAAAATCGAGAGCGCTCTTAACATCGCCGTGGCGATTAGCACGTGAATCAAGCTCGGTATCGAGAATGTCTTCGATGACTTTTACGTCGACACCATCGATAACCATCTGCAGACCGCGGGCCATAAAAGGCTCTTCGATTTCGGCGATCCGCGAATCGAGGGCAAGAATGCCCTCTTTTCGCGCAACATCAGCCGTCATAAGAATGCTGCTGATCAGTTTCATGTAATTGAATTCTCTTGGAGCCATGTAGGCAGCTTTAACCAGGCCAAAAACGTTCATAACCGTTTCATAGCTGTAAGCCACGAACATGGCACAAGTCCCACCGCCGAAAACGATCATCATTGAGGGGATATCGAAAAATATACCCAGATCGCCGGAAAGTTTGATACCGACGAGAATGAGAAGTGCGCCGACAATGGTTCCGATCAGAGTATTGTTATCCAAAAGAGATTCTCCTGACTGACAGCAGCGTCATGTTTTGAACTCAGCCAAGCAGATCGAGCTTGAACACAAGTTCAGAAACGCCCTTCTTGTTTTTGGTCACTTCTTCGACCTTGATGGTGAACTTGTAGGGGGCAACTTCGGCAATACCAAGAACCTGGCCCTTTTTGATCTTCGTTGCATCGATAGCCACTTTCGGGGTTTTGAGGCTGCGAACTTTCTTGTTGTTTTCCATCACGTCGATTTCGAAGCTTATGCCTTTGATTACGCCATCATCATCATTGAAAACCTTCCAGTCTTCATCATATTTAATGGAAAACCAGTAGTTATTGCCATTCATGGTCAGAGGAGCATGTTTGAGCAACTCTTCAGTCAGCGGGTGCGGAGCGTAATTCAAAAGCCTTACAAGGGTGAAAAGGTTCTTCGGGTCGGTTTTCATGGCCGGCGCCTGAGCCACTTCAGCTTTGGCAGCTCTGGCGGGCTTAACTGCAACGCCTGCCATGTCTGTGGCAGCACCAGCAGGCGAAGCGGCTCTAGCAACTTTACCTGTCGCTGCGCCAGCATGTTTTACATTGGTCGGCACTACCGGCTTAAGCGAAGTCACCATACGACTCGAGGCCGGAGTCAGCTCACCCGGGGGAGCGACCAGAACAATTTTGTCTTCAGCGGCATTGGCAGCCTGAACCGGCTTTACGGTGCGGGCAGTCTTTAATGTTTTACCGGCAACCTTATCGTGTCTCACAACCTGCAAACCCGGCGAATTGTCCGTCCCTGCGAACGAAGAAGAGACGAATACGGTTCCGCCAACCACAAGAAATCCCGCTACGAGCATACCCAGTCTGACGTTCTTCATTAATTTCTCCTGATATTTCCTGAACAACTTAGTTGTTTCTTGCTCCACCATTAATCCAGTTGGTTATGAGACCCTGGTCTGAAGTAGAAAGGGAAGGTCGGTCTTTCGGCATTCTCGGGGTTTCGATGCCTTTGATGCGCCTGACGAGCTTGCTGGTCTGCGCATCATACGGAAGCACCACTGCCCCGCTCTTCGAACCACGCATCAGATTCGAGTAACTGTTGAGTCTGAGGCCGGCCTGAGCCGTGCTGTCGTTATGGCAGCCGACGATGGCGCAGTTGACATTGAGAATGGGCAGAATGTTACGCGAAAAGCTTCCCCCCATCGAAACCAGAACGATATGAGTGGTGGCCGAAAGACCACTGTCGATACTCACGGTCAGTGAGTTCGAGTTAAAATCGCTGGCATGGGCTGTGACTGTGTAAACGCCCGGGTCGACGTCAGCGATCGTAAAGCTGCCATTGATATCGGTTATCGATGAGGTTGTCGACGGCGAAGTCACAACCGTTGCTCCTGCAATACCTATACCTGTCTGAGAATCAACAACCGTTCCTACAAGAGTGCCTCTGAGGGTGCTTTTTGTTCCGCAGCCCACCGCTGTAAGCAGCGACAGACTTAAAACCAGCGCCAGTAATACCTGAAAGTTTTTGACCATTACCCCGCTCCTTCCTGAGCTATTATTCCTGCAAAGATCATCGGCAAAAAACCTTGGAAGTTTAATAGAACAGTTCGATTTGTGAAAAAAATTCGGGTGAAAGCGCCTGTGCGTGATATAATCGTCTGCATGAAAATGAGCCTGAAAAATCGACCGGCCCGTTCGCACCCCCGCAGTGGCACCAGTCTGATGGAACTGCTGCTGGCGCTTGCTGTATTGTCGGCCGCGATGTATCCGGTCGTTTTCATTTTTCGTATCGGCAACCCGCCAAAACAAACCAACCATCAGGAATACACCGCAACTCTGCTGGCACACCATGTGATTGAAACAATCGTGGCGCGGCGGGCGGTGAATCCGTCTTATCTTCCCGCCATGAGTGAACCAGAACCCGTGGTTGAGTCGGCAGAACATGTCGAACCGGTGAGCCAGTATTTCCGAAACATCTCTGCCAACAACGACAGTATTACCGAAACGAACGACTCGCAGCTTTTCTGGACGTTGAAACCATTCAAGTGTCAAATCGACACGTATTACCTTGATGGTAACCTGTTCAAGGCCATAGTTTACATAACATACCAGCGGGAAGGACGAACCATGAAGGTGTTTTTCGAACGCCTGCTGCCACAGAAAGCACTCGATGTCAACGGAGAAGGCGAAGAATGAAAAGACGCGGCGAATTGTCTTTTGAAGGCATTCTTGGGGTGGCGTTCATCTCATTGATTCTCGCAACCGCGATTGCCGTAGCCCAGTTTTACAAAGCCAGAAACCCCTCTGACCCGGAAAACCATGACATAACCGCCAGCTACAACGTCATTCTGACAACCCTGCGCGAAGATGCCCAGATCGCCGCAGTGGCTGAGGTCGCATCCGACAGCTTCACTCTTTACAACAGTCAGAGCGATGTGATCAGCCGCTATGCCTTCATCGGCGGCAACCTGCACCGCTTCGACAAAAGCGAAAAAGGCGAGATCCTTCTCAAAGGCGTAGAATCGGTTTTTTTCAAAACCGGCGACGAGCTGCCAAACCTGCTGACTGTTAAAATCATGCCGATTGACCGCATGGATATTCCGTTTTTCACCTCATTTGCTTTGCGAGGTATCAACCATGACCTTAACTGATTCGAGCGCCACCAGAAACCTCATACTCTCAGCGATCCTGACCCTTTCGATCATTTCGATCGCCTGGTTTCTCAGCAGCATGAAATCATCGCCGTTGATTCCCGCAACCACTTTGATTGCCGCCGATTACCAGATGGAATCAGCGATCATTATGCAGATGCAGCAGCTGTACAACAATCAAAACATGCGACCGCAGCCAATTCAAAAAGAAATAATGCCCGGAATCATCATGAATATCGAATGCAGTGAGCAGTCTGACAAATCATGGAAATTTGTGGCCAGCGTCGCCGGGCAGGGCATCAGCCGCAGCATGCAGGCTGTCGCCGGCAGCAACAACCCCGACAAGATTCTTTTTATCCGCTGATCAGGCCGTCGATCAGCCAGACTGCACAATATTCAGCCACCAGCCAGGGCCGCAATCAGGCCTGAGGTATTCATTCATAAACCTGCTGCGTGCCAGACCAATGACCAGAAGAATCTTACCTTCTACTACCAGCAATGGTATTGAATCGCGACTTTCAACCGGCACCTTTTTATCGATCAGCCATTTTGCCAGTTTTTTACCCCCACTGCCACCCTGAGGATAAAAACGGTCGCCCGGGCGCCGTGTACGAATCGTTATATTTGCGAGCAGGCGTTCAGAAACGGGCAGCCATTCACCTGGCAGCCCAGGCAGGCATTCTGCCCGCTGCAACAAAAAGCTCCAACCGCCTAGAACTGCGGTTTCATCGGGTCTTAACACGACCCCTAACGATAAAGGCTCGTTATCAGAAGCGCTTTTCAGATCCCTTCGAACGGGTCGGCAATCTGAAACTTTTTTTTCAAAAACCAGACGTCCTTCGCGACGAAAAACCACAAAATCTCTGTACATGATTTTTTGAGAAGAATGCGGATTGAGCCACAAAGAGTCGAGCTGTGCCAGCAGTGCTCTTTTTATGTTTTTCCCGGCGCCGAGTCGGTACAGCCAGAGTCGTAAAATTTCTGCCCGAAGTGTACAGTCTGGAGTTATGTAAACCAACAGTCCGCCATCAGAGACATTTTCGGCGATGTACCCCCTGGCGCGCCGGCGGATTTTTTTCTGAAGCAGGCGGGCATCGTCGCCAAGCGCGGCCAGATGTTGCACTGAACCAGGCTGCATCTGGTTCATCAGCGGCAGAAGCTGATGCCGCACCCGGTTTCGAAAAAACACATCGGTAGTGTTAGTTTCATCTTCACGCCAGCCCTGGCCGGAATCGCGCAGAAACTTTTCGAAACAGCAGCGGCTGACACGCAAAAACGGGCGCCAGACCCTGACCACATTGTTGCCAAATACCAGTCTGACACGATGAGCGATACCACTGAGCCCATGCCAGGAACAACCACGCATCAACCGCATCATTATCGTTTCAGCCTGGTCATCGGCACTATGACCGGTGGCGACAATTTCAGCACCGGACTCAGAAAGCATTTCGGCAAAAGCGGCATATCTGAGGTCACGCGCCCAGGCCTCACTACCCTCGGAGTGATCGCTGGCAAAAACAATCTCGCCGTGACATCTCTGGTAAAACTCGAGACCGAGGCTTTCAGATAAAGTTCTTACCCACGCCGCGTCTTCTGCGCTAGAAGGCCGCAGGCCATGATCAACATGAAAAACACAAAGCTGGCGCTTTTTCATGCGGCACCACTGATGCAGCAGCAGAAGCATGGCCACCGAATCGCAGCCTCCGGAAACTGCGGCAGCGATTTTAGCTGCCGCGGGTGGCCGAATCATTGCGGCCAGCAGGCTCTGCTGTGTACCTTTGTCGATTTTCAGGCTGGTTTGCATCAGGTCCTCAGTCAGAGAATTACCTGGCTTTCTGACTACGAACCGTCTTCAAATAATCGTTCCAGGCCTTTTCAATAAAAGGCGGCAGTTTTGAGGCCGACCGGGGCTCTTCAGGCTCGATTCCGGCGGCAGAGGGCGCAGCACAAAGTCTGGAAATCAGTCGTTCATGGCCATCAAACACGTCTATGGTCAGCGCGCCTTTGCGGCGGTATTTGCGATAAACACGCACAATGGGAGGCGGCGGAACGGCAAGGCGGCCACCAATAACGATCGGGGAGGTTCCATATACGATAAGACCGCTGATATCAACAGGCTCGATATATGACGGGATAACGTATTCGTCTCTATCTGCGACATAGTCGGCAAGAATCATACGAAAATCGCGGTCCCCAATATTCTTGAGAAAACGGGCGAGCGAATAATAGCGGGCATCACGGGCAATACCGTTCAAGTCGAGCCCACGCGGCCGGGCTTCTTCGATGACCATGACAATCGGGCCGTACATGCGGGCAACACCGATGCGTGGCGAGGCAAAAATAAAATGCGTTTCGGGGTCGGGAACACCGGTTTTGCTGGCTTCGAATTTGCCCGGGCGGTTTTCATAGAGGTCTTTCGTCGAAGCCATAGTGGTGAAGATTTTCTGCAATAAAACGGTCTGCTGCTTTTTAGCGCTCTTCAGGGCCTCTTCGGGGCCCATACCCGCCTTTTCACAAGCCTCGACAAAACTACGCAGGCCACGCGACTGATGCGTCATATCGAGCAGAAATCTGAAGCCAAGCAGCTCGTCACGCTCGATTTCGCCAGCTTTGCGAGAGCCAAAGCCACGATACATAACCGAAAAATAACCGCTGCGAATGCGTTGCAGTGCAGTGGTTGAATTCATGGTAAACATCGATATCGTGTCTGCATCGTAAGATGCCGCAGAAAGGTTTTCTGCCGGGCACAGAAGCATGACAAAGACAGCAACAAAAGCAATCAGATGACGCAAAGACAAATATCGAACAACAGACATGTTTACCTCTTTTTCAGGCCAATTTGAAGGTACTGGCTCCATTCTAACGCCGAACTGCCCGGCTGGTCAACCAGCCGGGCAGTTTTAGCAGATTGTTTCAAAAAACTCTTCTGATCAGAAGGAAATTCTGGAAGGCTTCCAGTCGGTGGAGCGCTGCAGGCCTTCTTTTTCGGGGACAACCAGCGAACCGACGTAACTGCCATCGGCATAGACACGGTCTATCTGTTCGCGAATAGACTTAATATCATCCTCACTGACCACACCGTTGTCAGTAGCCTTGTAGAACTGCACGGTTATGCGGATCGGGAAACGCTCGTCGCGTTCGATCGGCTGATTATCCATTTCGACAAACGGCCCCTCGATTTCGCCATGACCGATAACCGCATCTTCAACGTTCGAAGAGAGTGCCGCACGGCTGACTTCAGCATCTTCAAACATGAGACCCTTGCTGTCACCACGGAAATATTCGCGATGTTTTAATGGCACCTGAATCAGCATTACCATGTTATCGGCAGCAGTGTTACCAACGGCCGGAGCAGAAGGTTTTGTCGTGCTGTCGGCAGGTTTGTCAACTGGAGCAGGCGCGGCGGCAGTGTCACTGGCACGCTTACCGGTCAACGAGGCTTTTTCCCCGTTGCTGTTAAAGAAAAGGCGCTGACCATAAGCGCCACCATTCTGCACGGCGTCGCGCGTGTTGTCGATAATCGTCATACTGGTGCCTTCACGGGTGACGAGAATCGCCAGCACAGCTGGATTACCGGTTTCTGACTGATAGTTGAAGATTACCGGGTTGAATACGGCTTCTTCGCCTTTTGGAATCGGCAGAAAGCAGGCCTGAGCCGACACCAGCACATGCGAATCGCGGGCTGCCAGAAGCATGCTGGCGCTGCCGGTCCATGATGCCGAATTGCTCAGCAACGGGCGCGGATCTTCGAGCAGGGCGCCGAGCGGAATCGTTTTGGACTCCTGCCCCTTTTCATTGCCAACGCGGGCGTATAGTTTGCCAAGCTGGATATCGGCGGTTTTATCGGTGAAGTTCGGAAAACGGATAACCGGCATGCAGGTCATTTTGCGGCTTTCTTTGCTGCCGTGATGCACCTGAATGGTCATATCGCTGATGTTTGGGCCGACGGCCGAGCCTTCGAAACGGCCGGTGTCTTCCCAGGTGATGTTGATGATATCGAGGCCGTATTTTGCGGCCAGTTCGCGGGCGGCCGGGTCACTGGTCATGCCGGCAACGCGGCTGATTACCTGTTCATAATCAGGGTTGGTTTTTTCCTGGGCCAGAGCTGGCATGGTCAGCCAGCAGGCGAGCAATACGGTCAGCAGTTTGATTTTCATTCGATGCCTCTTTCTTTGCAGACGCTGATTCGGATAACTTTCCTGGGTCAATGCAGCCAATTTACTCTTCAGTCGTGCGGTTGTCAAAATCCGCGTTCACCGATTATTACACACGACTCTTTTGCCGGAAAAAGAAAAAACCGCCGCAGAGGGCTTCTGCAGCGGCCTTAAGAGACGGAGAATTATTTGATTTTCAATGGCACGTAGAGAACCTGACGGTTTCCAGCCATGTCAGAGGCGTCAATGTACAGATGCGGGTTTTCGGGCAATTTCAGCTCGGCAAGTTTTACCTCAGCGGCATTAACCTCGCTGACCGGTGCGGGTTCGCCACCGGCACCGGCGCAGATGCCGTATTTGAGCTTTGTGTTGTCAAGCTTGTAGTTGTCGTCGCCATTGGCCTTGATTTTGAGAACGGCATTCGCCGGAACCGTTATCGCAGCCTGGTCTGGAACCACAACCATATTAGCACCCAGCTCAACGCCAGGCACCGTCAGGGTTTCGGTCGGATCAGCCTCGTTTACAAGCGCACCGGAAAAATACACATCGGCCATTTTTGGCAGCGGGTATTTGTGCGGCGGGTTTTCGGCAACCCAGAAGGTGCCTGAACGGCCATCTTCAAGGGAGACTTCAAGACCGCACACCGGTGGCGTGATATCGAGAACGCGCACATCGGCGGCAATGCTTGAATTGGCAAACGTAGCCCGCGCCTTACCGGTTTCTGGTGAGGTATAACGCATTTTCCGTCCGGCGTAGCAGGTGATCGCACCTTTTCCGGTCGGATTTAACGGGGTTATCACCATCTGATTGATTGCCAGATCGTGAGAAGCAGAGGCCGGAATATTGCGGTTCTTTTCCCAGTCGATGAACAGCCACGAAATGGCAGGGTTTCGACTCCAGGAAGGGTCTGGAATTTCTTTACCATTGTAAGTTGCGGGCGGCTCAGCGTCGAACAGGGCGGTTTCGGCGACCACAGTCAGCGGTACGTCTTCAGTGAGGGTGGCCGGAATCGCTTCGCCGTTTTCAAGGTAGATTTTCATCGGCAGAACCGGGCTGAGGTCGACCGGATGTTCGCCAATGGTCACACCTTCGAGCCACGGGGCCTCGGCAGCCTTCTTCGCGTCGCCTGCATTTTCGGCACCGACAACGACAGAACCGGCCAGTAAAAAGGTAACTGCGGTGAATAGAAAGGTTTTCTTCATGCGGCTACTCTGCTTACTGATTCTTGCCACCTTCAAATGCAGCTGCGGTGTTAACTACATAGAGGGGCATTCTGATAGTTGTGACGTTGCCGTCTTTATCGGTGGCAGTGGTAACAAAGACGTATTCGGGTTCATCGGGATACTGGTCACGGGGATAGTTGGGAACGCGAAACATGTATGCGTCGCCGTCTTTTTCAACTGATTTGCCATCGGCGGTTTCAATCAGGGCTTCGACGTTACCGGTAGAGGCACGTTTGTTGCCGTTGTCAGTAGACATGGCAGCAAAAATGAACGGAACATTGCGGCGCACATAGACGCCCTTAAGGTTCTTTTCTTCGCCACCGACGACGTTTACGTGGTTGCGATATTCGGTCTGGTCGATTTTCGAAGTCAGAACACCGGTTTCGAACTTGGGAGCGCCGCGCTCATTGAAAAGCGTGCCGGCGATCGAGAGGCGGGCGGTTTTTTCCCAGGGAATGCGGTTGCGTTCGTCATCCTGGCCTTCATCGATGAAAATATAGCTGGCGGTTTCGAAATCCTGAGATTTGGTAGAAAAGGGGCGGCCTTTGTTTTCGACGATCTTACTGGCCATGGTGTTTCTGAGTTCTTCTTCGGTGGCAGCCATATCAACGGTGCCGGCGCCTTCCTGGAAAGCGACCCAGACGTCGGGAGAGGTGCAGTCATGCACTTCGATACCAACGCGCTGCTGAGCGGTTACAGTCTTGCCGTCGCCTTCGGCACCCTCTTCACCGGTCTTGCCGGTTTCGCTGCTGCCGTCGCCGGATGCATCTTTTCCGCCGGAATCACCGGTGCCGTCAGTATCCGTGTCTTCAGCTCCACCCGAACTGGAAACCTGTCTGGCGCCACCGTTGTGAACCTGGTAATAGCCAGGATCGGTAATATTGCAGTTATTAGTGGCTTTGTTGGTATTATCAGAGCTCTGCGACTCGTAATTGCCGCTGTCGTCTTCTTTTTTCACTTCCCAGGTGATGTTTGGTTCGCTGGTGAATTTGGCAGCTTCAGCAATAGCGGCGGCATCGATATTATACAGGCTTGAGTTTTCCTGCATCAGAACGCCGACGTCTTCAAGCCACTGCAGATCACCCTCTTCAGCTTCTTTGCCACGGAAATTCGTGGGCAGAGTAACCGGGCTGTCTTTCACTTCAAGGGTCATGTCGGTGCTGTCAGGAATAACCACTTCAGTGGCGCTGGCAGTTTCCGTTTCTGTGGCCGTTTCCTGGGCAATTACCGGGCAAACGGTCATTGCAGCAAAAAAAGCCGCAGCAAGAGCAAATCTGTTCATGTTTTTCATACGCTTTCCTCCATTGTTTTTCGGCGCCGGTACCCCGGTTGCTGACAGCAACAACTTTTCAAGCCTGCCTGCAGCCAGATACCACCCCGCCCCCCGGGCCTCAGGTTCTGAAATCCCCGGGTTTTGTTACTCACTTATTATACGCCTGTCTCACCGAATAAGTTACATTATTTTTTCATTTCGCCCCGAAACCTGCCCACACCATTCATTTTTCCACCTGCCTGGAAACACACAGACTTTGACTCCAGCCGTGACTCTAGCTGCGGCTATAGCCGTAAACCGCTCATAACATTGTTCAAGCCTGCTCCAGTCTGATTTTGCAGGGCCCGGTCAGAGACTCATTAAAAGCATGTCACTATTTTGTCCCCAAAAACGACAATTTTGAGCAAAAAAACGTCGAGCTTCGCCAAATCTGGGCAACAAATAACCACTGTGCAATACCACGGTTAAAAATTTCGCCGCGCTGCATTTTTTTATTACATCTACCGGCCGCACATAAAATATTCAACTGCATGAAGCTTCATCATCAAGAATCCATGGAAGCCAAAAAGGCCCTGCCAGCTTCCGTCAACCGATACTTCTGCAGGCGACTGTTCGGTTTGTCCGGCAAGGTATATTCAATCAGCTGCTCCTCAGTCAAATCCTTGATCAGTCTTTTAAATGCACCAGTCTTGCTCTCTAATTCGAGCTTACAGGCAATCTCAGAAGCAGACAGACTACCACTTTGCAGCGCTGTTAACACTAACTTCGACTGGGCCCTTGACTGGGCCCTTGACTGGGCCCTTGACTGGGCCCCATCCACCAAACCAGTCACCGCAGAAGTTCTAGAGCCAACCGTTTGCTTTTTAAGAATATGAGGCTTCGCCAGATAAACTGTGAACCTGACCCGCATGCCGATTTCCTGAACCAGCGGTTCGGGGAGCTTAAGTTCAGCAACAGCACGCAGGATATTACGCACACCGCTGCCCCACTGCTCGATCAGCTTCAGCTCTCTAAAGACCCTGGCAATAACCGGGTTACGTATCTTCGAGACACCGCTTTTCATGTCTTCAATGGTCATGCCTGGCATCAGAATACCAGGGTTCTCGACTTCGATACGATCATCGAAGAAAGCGACCCGCACAGGAGCGCCACGCTGTGAATAGTCAGAATGAACAAGTGCATTGATAACGACTTCGCGCAGTATGTCGATGGGGATACTCCAGACATCTTTGCGCTGGATCTCAGAAAAGTCTGCACCACGCATGGCATGTTTCCTGAGAAAGAGCATAACGCTCTCGACAGACTCGGGCAGCGATTCCTCAAGCTCAATGTGGTCAAAAATATCACCCTTGTCATTGCCGATAAAGCGGCCACACTGCACCCAGGCATCGGGATAATGAAAAACCCGGTCGCGCCCGAACAGCAGCATGCCGCCACGGGTAGGCACCAACCGTCCCTGCTCACGCCGCATCAGCTTAAGAGTAAGTAATTCCTGCTCATCGAGAGCCCGGCGCCCTTTAAACAGACGCCGTGCCGCCTTGAGGTCAAGATCATCTTCAGACAGTTCCGGCATTGGCAGCTCATCATAACTGACACCCTCTGCCGAGCGCCGCAGTTCTCCGACCAGTTCACGGTCAGCCTGCCGGTTCGAAGAACCAAGGCGAACATAAACTCCCTGGTCCGGGCCTTCAGTCGCCAGGTAGTGCGGGCGTGAATTACTGAGAAAGACCTCAACGATCAGCAGTGTTTTACCTTCAACGGTAACCAGCTCAACATTCGGAACCAGCCTTGGTTTTATTGAATCAGCAATCAGGCTGCAAAGGCGCTCTTCTTCATCGAGAGGGCGCTCAACTCCGATCACCCGCTTGTCGTCATCGATACCGACTATTACCCTGCCGCCTGCGGTGTTTGAAAATGCCACCAGAGTCTTCATCAAACCTTTCGGCGACGACAAATCACGCTTGAACTCAAGCGTCTTACCTTCGCTCTGGCTTAAAAGCCCTTCGATTATCATAAGACTCCTTTAATGCTGACCCGATGCGGCACGCCACTTATCCTAACAGAATTAAGTGACGCAATCAATTTACCCGGTCATGCTATATAAGAGCGCATTGAACTTTCTTGTCGGTCACGGGGCTGACCTGGAGATGGAAGACGGTGAGGGAATGACTCCTTTTGAGTTTGCCCTGCAGCTGGAAAAGCTTGAGTTGATGGATTATCTGTTGTCACGCGGTGTTGACCCGAATGGCGGCGGCCGGAAAAGCATGGCACCACTTATGGTGGCAGTATTGAAAAACCAGCCACAGAGCGCCGGACTTCTTTTGCAATATCATGCTGTTCCTGCAAACAGATGTGGCGCTGAATCACCGCTTGAATACGTGACAAGGCGCGGAAGTGCCGAAATGAAAAAGGTTTTTGCTTTGTTCCTGCCTTCCGGTTGCGCTTCCTGATTCAGAGTGTGACTGTGTTCAGTTGCCATTGATGGCCTGCTTTTACAGTTCAAATCCAGAGCAGGCTTTAAAAGAACAGGCGCAAGGTGATATGCTTTGCATTGGCAAGCCTTCGTGTATTCAATATTAACCACGAAACCTTTGCGCAAACCCGTTTCAGGGTTTTCTGTTTTCTATTCTTGCTCCGGGGTTCGGGTGGACTCCCGGAATGACTGAGAGGATCAGGAATGCTTCGATTTTCAATAACAGGTCTGCTTTGTCTGGCACTTTTTCTGTTTACCACCATATCAGGTTTTGCACAGCTTGATGATTCTGACGTGGATGATTTTGGCGAATCCGGAACTTCCGGACCAGAAGAGAATGCTGCAATCATTGATGATTCCATGCCGCCCGGCGATATCAAACTGGCGATCCTTGCTGTTCTTGAGAGAGAGCCATTCAGGTTTTCAACTGCCTTCCTGAAAAAGGCGATTGAAAAAGGTGCAGATGTAAATGCCAGAAACAAGGTTGGCGATTATTCGGTTTTGATCAAGGCAGTAGAGAACAATTGCCGCCCTGATACGATTGATTTTTTGCTGAAAAATGGCGCGAATCCCTTTGCAACCGACAGTATTGAGCTGAATGACATGGAAAGAATCGTTGAGAATGAAGGCTGCGTGGATCTGTTACCGGTTTTTCTTGATAACGGCATTGACTTCGCTCGCAAAAACCCGGAAAGTGGCGAGAGTCTGCTGGCGCACGCAGCCGGAATGGAAAGAAGTCTGACAGTAGCGAAAAAGCTTATAGAACTTGGCACCAGGGTTGATTCCGGAGTTCTGATGGCCTGCTCTGGATGCAAGGACAAGGATTTCTTCAACCAGATACTGGAGAAGGTTGCTGATATTAACGAAGCGAATCAGAAAGGCAGAACTGCCCTGATGGAATTTGCCGAAAACAGCAGGGATACTGATTTTATCAAAGCCATTATTGCCAGGGGAGCGAATCTGGAAGCCCGGGACAAGGATAAAAACACCGCACTTGTATTGGCTGCGGCCAGGGATACTCAGCTCAAGGCCGCTGAAATTCTGATAGAAAAAGGTGCCGATGTTAATGCGGCAAACTGGCTTGGAAGAACTCCTTTGCTGGTCGCTGCCGAAAACCACAATCTTGCTGTTGTGCCGTTGTTGATCAGCAAGAAAGCTGATGTTAATGCTCTTACTTCAAGAGGAGAAACCGCTTTGACGCTGGCAGTAAAAAAAAGCGGTGAAAACTGTGAAAAGGCGGGTCAGGAATTATTCAAGAAAGCCATGTCCTGTTTTGTAAAGGCCGCAAAGCTCAGATACGGCGAAGGTTTTTACAGTATCGGATGGATGTTTTATGCGGGTCATGGCGTCGAACGAAGCAGGGAAAAATGTATCGAGTTTTACAAAAAAGCCATAAAAACCGGATATATTGATGCCTGTTATAATATCGGTCTTGCTCTGGTCGCAGAGAAACTTGGCGAGCCGGATGTCAAGGAAGCGGCAAAATGGTTCAAACTTGGCGCTGAACGCGGTAATACTGATGCCATGGGGTTTCTTGGTCGCTGGTATTTTACCGGAAAAACAGGCGAAAGGGATTATGTTAAGTCCCGATACTACTATGGAATTCAGGTAAAAACCCTTGGTGAGGAGAATGCCGGTGGAGTTGTTGAAAAAATCGGCCGGCTTGAGAGGGTTATGACTGCTGCCCAGATTGAAGAGGCAGAAAAAATGGTTGCGCAATTTGTACTGCAAAAGGATGCCCCGCCTCTGGACTAACGGCCGTCGGGCAGCTTTTCCGGTTCAATCTCCTGGTCGGCCATGAGTTTTGCCTGTTCAAGAACGGTCTCGATGGCTTTCGGTGCCATGTCTGGCAGGTAACCGTGCTTTTTAAGTATTTTCTTGATGGCGATTCGCATCTTGGCTTGAACAGATTCTCTGACTGTCCAGTCTATCGAGGTGTTTTTCTTGGTAAGCGCTTGAGTAACCACACCTTGAAATAGTTTTCAGGGTGTGGAATTTAAATTCATGTGTTTGGCGCGTAAATCTAGAACGAGCTGTTTATCAATGTTTTGCGGGATGAATGGTATGAAATCTTCTTTGGTTTTCA
>OFEK01000351.1_pt1 | contig 53835 bp, 39 predicted proteins | sample 1521131 | NCBI WGS metagenome assembly OFEK01 (sample SAMN05720209, study PRJEB24109) | activated sludge metagenome | isolation source: Anaerobic digester | place: China | collected 2015-12-16
CCTGATCGATAAAGAGCTCTGAGCGTTTTTTATTACTGCAAGTGTCAAACTCAGGACCTTAACACAGGAGGTGAAAAATCATTGTACGTAGAAGTACGTACAAATTCGCTTTTTTATAAAAAAAATTCGCTGGCGGGCAATGGCATTTTTTTATCTCACCGCGGCTTTTCTGTCTGATATAATCACAGAAAACGGAGGTTACCAGAGATGAAAAATGGCCTCAAAGTATGCAAAGTCTTGATTGTTTCTCTCGCCCTTATCTTTTCAGGCTTGAATTGCGTTCTCGCACAGTCTCTCGACGAGATTCTCGAAACTCAGCCTGAAACAGCGCAGCCGCCGGTCACAGCCCCGGTTGACCCGGCCCCCGAAACAGCCGCGACACAGCCCGAACCCTCGACTACTGCTGACTCTGTCGACGCCATCAGGCAGAGAATTGTCGAACTGGCCGAAGCCAAAGTAGGAACAGTTCATAACACAGCCGGAGAGGACGGGCATAAGATCGGCTGGCAGAACCTCAAAGAGTTTTATGAGAGCGCTTACCAGCTGCAGGATCTCGCAACCCAGCGCCCGCACTGGCTGAAAGATATCAAAGCCATCGGCAAAAAGGTGAACGACTGGTGCGGTATTTTCTGCGTCTGGGCCTGGCAGAAGGCCGGTCTGCCGGTTCACTGGAACACCAGAGTGGTTGGCTGCAAATACCGTGGCCAGAAATCGCTGCTCGCGCCCGGCGATATCGTGATCATCAAAAAATCGGTCAACCCCTACAACCACCACTGCCTGGTCAAATCCGTTGACGGCAACCGGGTCGAGACCATTGACGGCAATCAGGGCCAGAACTCGATTCAGACAAAAACAAGAAAAATAGATGACATCGAAATCTTCTATTCAGTGGCCGAAGCGGCCGGCACTCAGGTAACAGCCAACCCGGCAGCTGGTAATGGTTCATCAGGAGTTGATGTTAATAACGCTGCCAGCAAGCCTCAAAGCAAACCCTCGACAACTCCAGCCACCGTTTCGCAAAATTCGACCGGAACAACCGGCACAAAACCGGCAAAGCCTGCAACCCCATCTAATAACTCCTCTGGCGGCAAACCAGCCGCAAAATCTGACACAACCATCTCTGAAGCTGAGATCAATCAACTTGTAAACCAGATTCTGATACTCATCAGAACCACGCTCGGGCAGTTTTTCTGACCCGTCAGAACAGGACCAGACAGCTTGTCAGCCCTTGAAACCCTCATCGGCAATCTGACCGCAGACGACCCGGCAATCAGACTGCATGCGGTCATGACGCTTTATGACCGCAAAAGCGACCCTGAACTGGCAGAGAAAATAACGGCAGCCGCCGCTGCCGAAACCGACCCCACCCTCAAACTTTATCTTAAATGGCTTTCTGATTCGGGGCAGACAAAGGTCGCCGCAACTGACCAGACGATTTCTGCCCTGCTCGACCAGGCAGAGATCGACTGGGTGAATCTTTTTTTCTCACTGCACCGTGTCGATAGGCATAACGCAGCTCAAATACTCCCGCTGCTGCGCAAGCTGGATCTGCAGAAGATTCCGGCAAGCCTGCAACCAATGCTGGTGCAGTTTTTTCAGAAGTTTGGCACCGTTGAAGATACGGAGCGACTTTCTGAATGGTGCGCGAATAAAAACCCGGTCATCCTGTCGCTGGCGATCGAAGGTTTGAGTCGTATTCAGCCAGACCGTCTGCGCCAGCTTCTTCTGCCACTCCTCAGCAATGAATCACCCGGGATCAGATCGAGAGCGATCCGCCTGCTCTACCGCTGGCACCCCGACGAAGCACCAAGGCATCTCGCTGCCATGCTCGCCTCTGGCCAACAGGAAGAACGCCGCGCCGCGCTCGCCAATGCCTATTTTCTGCCTTTTGACCTGGTCAAACTCGACATTCTGCGCTTCATGATCCGCGAAGAGTCACCGCTTCTTCTGCTTCAGGCCGGCAATCTTCTCATCATCAATCCAGATCGCGAAGTGGCCATGGCGCTCGCTTCCATAGCAGTGACCACATCGTCCGAGAAAGCGCCGATCATCAGACAGACTCTCGCAAAACTGGCAGAGTTCATGGCGAAGACAGGCATGATAACGACTACGCCCGAAGAAGAGGCGACCGCTCTTATCAAAGCAGCGTCAGAGCGTCAGCGCAGTCGCGCCGGTCAGTCAGAAATACCCGATGCGCACATTGCTGAATTGAGAAAACTGGCAAGCGAGAATCCGGTCAAAGCGGGCGAACTGCTGAAAAGCTCTTTTAAAACCAGCCTTTCTGAGCCCTTAATGCTGGCCATGGTCGAGTTGCTGACCGAACTCGAACCCGGGTTTCTCAGACCTTATCTGCCTGAACTGCTGCGTTCCGGCAGCCTGCCAACCCAGATAGCGGCTCTAACTGCCCTGGCACGCATTTCTCCCCTGCAGGCCGAAAAACTTCTCGAACAATATATTGCGTCGGCCAGCAGTAAAAGGCGGCAGACAGGCATTCACGTTCTGTCGTGTATGGAAAAAGCTTTTTCACTGCCGATTCTGACCCGGGCATTCGCACGCGAAACCGACCCCGAAGTTCTTGCTTTTTTTGCAGACAGACTGCCTGCGTCACTCGACCGCGCCAACATTGTCGGCCTGATAAGAGAATCGGCCACAAACCACGAAAGTCATCATCTGCGGCAGCCGGTTCTTGATAAAATTTGCCGGCAGAACAACCTGAACCCCTCCGATATCGCACCGCAACAGTCACACGACTCGGATCTTACCCTTGAAAATGTAATGATCGCACGGGCCTGTCGGCCAGAGGTCACAAGCGAAACCACCACAACAGAAGCCGCACGGCCCGTCGCAACACCTGAAAGCGAAAACCAGTTCAGACAAACAAGCGTCATTGATAAAATCACACTGCTGCTACAGCCAGATGCAGCGCGAGGGTTTGCCATCAATACCATTAACAGCCTTCTGATCTCAGAAAAGAACCAGTTCGTCAGATTTCTGCTGGAGTCGCATCTCAGGCGCCATACATTCAGCGACTCAGAAAAGGCAACGCCCGCAGTCATTCTGCAGAAAAACTTCATTAAACCGCACCCCGACTGGCACGAAATTGCTGCCAGCCTGCTTGCAATGCCTGAGCGCACAGCCAGACTTGCGGCACCCATGTTCCAGAACCGAAACTGGCCTGCCTGGCGCAGCGAGATGCTTCCGGTCACACTTGACTTCATCGCCAGAACCGGTCAGGCAATGTTCACCTCCCGTGTCACCGCTCTGCTGAAAAACCCGAGTCCCGAAGTAAGATTCTCTGCAATATGCTGCCTCGAAAAAATCAACCCCGAAGAACTGCTCGACGCACTCCCGGAAATTGAAAACGATAAAACCCCCGAAATCAGGGCTTTTTTGGCCAGTTTTAGAGCCGCCGCCAGACAGCACTCAGGTGAATCTGACCCGATACAGACGTTTCTCTCTGGCCTGATGCGCCATTATCGCCGCCGAAAAACGACTGCGACAAAGAGCTTCGCTGCAGTTGTCGCCATTCTGGCTTTTCTGCTGCTGATGGTTCTGCCTCAACGCCAGCCTGAAACGGAAATATTGCCGGCTTCGACCTCAGGCCAGCCGCCCCGAAGCATGCAACGGTTCGCCGCGTTCAGACAACCGCTGTCACAGGGCCAGAAGCGCCTGATTTTTGGCAATGTCGAAAAAGTTCGCAGCGACAGCCTGCTTGTCTTAAGCCCGAATCTGAATAAAAGAATTCTGATCCGGTTCAAAAACCCGCCAGAAAAGAAAGAAAATGAGCATTTCAACGGTTGGGTCAAGATCGAAACTTCAGATGGTGAAACGATCGAGGCCTCACTGCTCGAAAACCCGCAACATAAAAATTAAGGAGTCTTATGGTCAGCAATCAAACAATTAAAACCAGCCAGAAACGTCAGTTTCCGGCAAGCTTCGGTCTCAAGCCGCTTCTGCTTGCCGGACTTCTGTTGTCGGGTACAATTGCCACACTGCCTGCCGTCGAGTTGAATGTTCCGAGACAGGGTGTCGTGCAGAACGTGCCGGTCGAAGCGCCATGGAACGGCTGCCTGCTGGTGCGCGAGGGCCCGGGCACGAACTGGCCGATTAAAGGTTACGTCACCAACGGTACCGCCATCAAAATAGAGGCGACCGACGGCGCCTGGTATCGCATCTCTTCGCCCAAAACCGGCTACGTTTACAGCACCTATGTTAAAATTACCGAGACCGAAACCCTCGACAGCTCAAATGAGCGCGCCCTGACCCTCGAAGAGATCGTCGAGAACTCGAATCCCTGGACCAGAGACAATAACCTCGAAGAGAGAAAGAAACTTCTCGACAATAATGACACTTCGCCGGCACCACAACTTCCAGTCGCACCGTAAGCTTACTGGTAAAAGAACCGGTTCGATTCTGCTGATCGTAACCGGAACTCTGATCTGCCTGTTCATGTTTGCCATCGGCTATGCCCGCTATCTCAGCCAGCAGAGCGCTATGGCCGACCGACTGAACCGACGGCAGAAGCTTGGCAGAATGGCAGAAGCAGTCGCGACTCTTGCCGCTCATAAACTGCAGTTCTCGTCACAGCTGCAGACAAGCCCGGCCCTGAAAGCAATCTTCGACTATCTGGCACAGCCGCTGTCAAAATTCAGTCAAAGCCGCGAATTCGAACTGCCACTGGTGGAAGACGCCACCGCGCATTTTTCTCTGCTGGTCGAGGGGCTCTGGCAGTCTGCCGGATTTGGCGATGAGCTGCAGGAAACAATAACCGTCGTCATCGCCCGCGATGATTTCTCGCCTTCGGGCCCGGCCAGAGATGCCTATCCTCTTGAAAAAACTGGGCATATAGGCCTTAAAATCAATCTGAAGCTGGTCAATGCCGATAAAATTGTAAGCTCCGCAGACTTCACCTATAGCTGCCCGGTCAGAGTCACGACTGTTCACGCTCCGGTGCTGTCAAAATTCAATCTGTACATTGAAAATGCAGCCGTCTCCGGCAAAGAAAAGGAACACGCCTGGAACCAGGTCGGAGTCGACCAGTTCGGCAATTTTGCCGAAACCCGCAGCAGCGCGAGCCCGCTGGTTTTGAACAACGATGACAACCAGAACCTGCCGGTGCGCAGCGAATTTCGCAGCTTTGTCGAAGCACCGCGCGGTCTGGTGTATCTTGGCGGCAGCAGTCGCCTGTTTCTCAATCTTGCGCGCTCAGATGTCATGGCTCCCAACGCCGATTCTGGCGAAGGATTTCAGTTTTTCCGCAATCGTGGCTTCGATGGTTTTTACCCGGTTGCAGCCGCCAGCTCACCCGAGGCCGGCAGACTTCTCATTTCCTTCATGGACCAGGGCGTTTCTGACGACCCCGACAATCGCAATACTTCATTTTACAACCGCATTCTCTCAGGCCATTTCGGGCGGCAGCAGATCGAAGAGGGGCGAATGAACCTGGCTTCAATTTTTCGCCTCTTCGGCACCCAGGGAAAACCCTCGCCGACCCTGGTGCTCGGGCATGTCTACAGTGCCTTTCTGACGATTGCGAGACTGACAGGCGAAAGCGGAAGAAAAGTAAACCCGCCCATTCTGGACAACCTGTCTTACGCGCCCCCGATGCAGCCGGCACCCTATTATCTCAGCCTCATTGACGAGCCCGAATATGCTGATCTTAAGGCGGCCTTCAATCTCGACGGTTCGCCGGCATCATATCTTAAATATCTGACCAGCTATGCATCGCGCATCAGACACCGCCCATACAACCAGGGGCTTGCTTTTCTCCTGAACCAGGAAAACCCCGATGCGCCGCTGCTTTTTCCGACAGCCGACCCACTCAGCGGCTTTATCAGAAGCTCAGACCATGCCGGCGCACACCTGATTCCAGCTCCATTCTCTACAGTCTTTCCGGGAGTCGCCGATCTCAGCTCATTAACAAAGCTGCTTATGCCGGCAGTCGGTCAGACCAGGTTCTCATACAGCTTTCAAAACAACGAAGGGCAGAGCCCACTCGGTCTGCTGGCCGGCCAGAACCTCGTCAGCCGTGGCAGACTGGCCCAGCATGGCTGGGTAAAGTTCAGCCACGGTATTAAAATCGACCGTCCGCTCGAATACCTTTCGAACGCCGGCATAGTTGTCGAAAAAGGCGACCTCATCATCAACGCACCGGTCAGGCCGGTGCCCGGGCGTGAACAGAGCCTGCTGTATCTTGTCACGCTCGATGGTAACATCATCTTCGACAACTCACCCGAAGACACGCTGCAGGTCGCTTGTATCGCGAACTCTGACGACCCGAATCGCGGCCGGATTATCTTTCGCCGGCCGCCGGCAGCGATAAGGGGAGCCATGGCCATGAAAAAACTGGTAAGAAACGTGCCAGAAGCGGCCGAATTCAAAGGCACCAGATTGACTTATTTTGCCCCGCTTGCGGCCAGACCTGCCGGCGACACCGAAAGTTCGGGCGATACAGAACTGCTGTCTTTCAGTTTTTCACCCTTCCCTCAGGAGCTGCGATGATGAACAGACGCAAAGCTTTTTCATTCGCCGAGCTGATCATCGCAATTATGGTTCTGTCAGCCGGAATTCTACCGATTTTCTGGTTTTTTTCACGTACCAATATCGGCACAATCAAGACCCGCGACGAAATATTGGCCTGGCAGTATGCCTCAGAACTGCTCGATGTTGCGGTGGCACGTGGTTACGCCGCCAACCCGGCAACCGGCGAAAAGGGCATTGAAATCGACAGCATCAGCTGCGGTGACCTGACAACCAGTGTCGACAAGCGTTTCAGCCGCCGGCTTTTTGTTAAAGACCTTGCACCTGGCCACAACTCTGAATGGCCCTGCCGTTATAAAACCATCAGCGTCGAGGTGAGCTGGATAGTCGATACCCAGCCCCGCTCCATGCGCCTGACAGGACTCATTTATGCGCCCGAAAATTAAACGCGGATTCACCCTGGTCGAAGCCATGATTTCGGTTGCGCTTGCCGCAGCCCTGATTCTGGTCATCAGCCGCATGACGATCGGAGCCATGCAGATGTCACAAACCGGCGTCAGTCATCTGACGAATCTGCTCGCAGCCGATGTGGTAATGCAGCAGCTGCTTCAGGACCTCAAACAGGCCACCAGAATCATGTCTGACGATGCCGCCCTGAGCCGTGGAGAACTCGCTGTCGAGTGTGCTTCGGCCGTTGAGAATCAGTTTACCCCGCGTATTACTGAAATATCATATCGCCTGCCGGAAAATGGCCGGGGCCTGCTGCGAAAGGAAGGCGGCAAAGAGCGCCTGCTCTACTCAGACCGCGTCATCAGGCTTGAATTCACCAGAGTTGCCATTCCGCCGCAGAATGCCAGCGGCATTCTGGTAGACCTGAAGCTTTCATCACCCTCAGGTGCAGCCGAAGAACATGGTTTCCGCCGCTTCGTTCTCCCCGGCAGTCTTCCCGAAAATCGCCGTCTGGTAAGCAGCTATAACGGTCTCTAGCTCACCGGGAGGCGAGTTTATCTGAATTGCGGCGAAGGATTACCAGAGTCAGGTCATCTGCGAGTTCCTTCTGCATGTTTCCGGAAACCTCTGCAACGATGTTCTTTCGCATTTCAGCCGGCTCAAGACTGAGATAACGATTGCAGACTTCGGTAAGGCCCCTGGTGCCAAGAGGGCTTCCTGACGCGTCGGGCGATTCGATCATGACGTCGGTGTACATTACAAGGGTTTCGCCAGGTTCAATTTCCAGCCGGATTGCGGGAAACTCACTGCGAACGGCACCGAACCCGAGAGGCGGGCAGCCATTCATATTTATTGTCTTTTTACCGCCGGGCTGCAGCAGCAGGGGCCATGGATGAGCTGCATTCATGCAATCCAGACGGCCTGTCGCCGGATCGAGAATTGCCGCAAAAAAGGTCATACATTTCTTTCTTCTGAACTGTGAATAAAGCAGTTCGTTCAGGCAGATGAACATTTCTTTCAGGTCAAGGTTTTCATGCTTCGAAAATTCGATAACGATAGCTTTAGCCATGGCCGTAACCAGAGCCGAACTGACCCCGTGCCCGGTAACATCACCGATAGCCAGCAGCCACCTGTTGCCGGACGCCGGCAGAATATCGCAGTAGTCACCACCCAGATCCGCTGCCGGAATATAAACAAGGTCGGTGCTATAGCCATCGATGGCCGGAGCGATCTCTGGAATCAGCAGATTCTGAATTTTTTTGGCATAAAGAACGTCGGCCAGAATTTCGCTCGTGGCATTGAAAGTCTCTGAAAGTCGGCCGATTTCATCATCCTGATGAATCGGCACTCTGTGGCTGGTATCACGGCGGCGCAGCGCCTGAACCCCCGTCATAAGCCCGGCCAGTGGCGTAATAATCGTGTGTGAGAACAGCACCCCAATAAGAACCGCAAGAACCAGGGCAAACATAACGCCGTAGAAAAGGTCTGAGCGAATGGCGGCAATCTGTCTATCGATCTCGCTGACCGGGTAAAGACAAAGAAGAACCGTGCGCGGCAGTTTTTTGCCAGGTGTTCCGGCAACCAGCCATCTCTGATTCTGCCAGACCATTTCGCTGCTGTGTGGGCTGCGGGAATCTCGTATCGAAGCGGTCAGACTGGCCAGCTTTTCTTTTTCTGCCGGCTCCTCACCGATAAACTTTCGCTGCGGAATGGACCATGCAACCAGACGCATTGCCCCATGCCCCATTGTTAATCTTTGCCGGGTCAGGGCGGCGAGATATTGCTTGATTGAATCATGAACATCCTGATCGGAAATGATAAAAGCAGCCTTTGGCTCTGATTCCGTAAAGACATCCCAGAAAAAGAAAAGGTCGAAACCGCCAAAACTAACCCGGTGCAGCTCATCCGGGCTCTCAAAAACTCTTGCCCAGCCGCCAAAAGGGCTTTCGAGAAATTCCTGAATGAGAACTTCAGGGGCCTGAAGTTTTGGCTCAGGTAATTGCGCGAGACGATGTCCAAGAAATTTACTGATGCCAAGACGGGCTATGGCCTTGCAGATAATGGCCAGTTTTTCAGAAACATCCGGGTCCTGAGTTGTGAGAAGAACATTGGCTTCGAGGTCTCTTACCTCTATCCACTTCTGCCGTCTATGCTCTTCAATGGCCTCGAAATGTTTCTGCAGCTGCCCGGGATCGGCAAGCATCTGCGGCATTTTTTTATAAGAGCGGAACTGCTCGAGAAGCCGCCGTTTTTCTTTTTCAAAGCCGTTTTCGATCTCGCTGATCTGTTTGTGGCTGGCGTTGAATGACTCCTGATACAGAAATTCGCGATACTCGGTAAGGTATTTCCAGCCCATAAAAACCAGCCCCGACAAGGGTAGAGCCACCGCATAAATCAGCAATCCAACAAGTTTTGAACGCACAGAAGCGGTGCGGAATCTGGCCGCAAAATCCATCTGTTTTATCGCTGTCATCCATACCAGCGCTAAAAAGAAAACCAGCAGATTCAGACGCCAGAGTTCGGCCGGATAAATCTGGTTTTCCATGATATTGCCCAGAAACCAGATAAACAGGAGAGGCACCGCAAGCAGAAAAATTACTTCGGCTTTCTGAAAAGAATTCGCAGTTGACTCAGACAGCATGTGGTTCTTCTCCTGTGGCTGGTTTAAGACGCCGCAGAACCAGCATTGTCAGGTCATCCTGCTGGATTCCGTTACCCATGAAGGTTTTCCAGTTTTTTTCCATCTGCAGAATTATCTCTTCCGGGGTTCGCCCGGCCATTTTCTCGAGCTCAGCAAACATGGCACTGTGGCCGAACATTTCACCTGCCGGGTTTACCACTTCTACGAGAGCATCGGTGTAAGTAAAAAAGAGATCGCCCGGCTCAAGAAGCATGCGAAGAGTTCTGCTGCTGCCCCGACTTTCTTTTATTCCGAGCGGAATTCCTATAAGCTTGATTTCCTCGACTCCGCCACTGGCGCGAAGAATCAGGGGCCAGTTGTGACCTGCATTTATCAGCTCAAGCGAATTGTCTTCGGTGTTCAGCATTGAAAAAAGCATTGTCATCATTTTTGAGCGACGCAGAACCTTTAACAGCAACGAAGAAATACTGCCGGGAAGCTCGGCAAAAGCACAGTCTTCACGGCAGGCCTTGAAAACCGCAGCCTTCACCATGGCCATGCACAGGGCTGCCGGGGTTCCGTGACCACTTACATCGCCAATCAGAAACAGGAATTTTGTATCAGAAACCCTGATATGGTCACAGTAGTCGCCCCCGAGGTCAGTAGCAGCAAGGTTGAATACGGCTGTCTCATAACCGGGAATCTGCAGTCGGGTCTGGGGGAATAATGCCTCCTGGACCGTTCTGGCAAGCTGCATCTCCTTGAGGTCATCGACCATTCTGTTGAATACAAGCCCAAGTTCACCGAATTCATCGCCGGTATCGATACTGACATGGGCATCAACTGCACGCTGCTGCAACCTTATCAGACCGCGATCAAGCTCTTTAACAGGCTTGACGAATGAATCGGTGAGCATTTTAACGATAAGCGCGGCCACGACAAAAATCGCCAGCAGAATCAGTGCGAGAAACAGCTGCAGTCGGCGAATCTGACTTGCAACCGGTTCAGAGTCTACCAGAATCATAAGGCTGAAGGGCGACAGAATCGAACCCGGGTAGGCAAAACAGAGCAGACGCTGCGGCCCGTTCTGAATATCGCGCATTTCCGGCAAGCCGGTTAAAATCGCCGAACGCATGACCTTTTCGCCTGCAAGGCGCAATGAAAAATCGGTATCTACCCATTGCCGGCGCCGCTGATCGTATACCTTCATGGTATCGCCCTGCAGACCTGCGGCCGTGACCACCTGCTGCAGGTATTTTTCGCGGGCCAGGTTCTTTGAATGAAAAACGTTCAGCAGCGCAGCCGGATGCCCGGGAACATCGATTTTTGCCCAGTACCAGAAAAGCTCGTTTGAGCCAAATTTATAGGAATGCACCCGATCGGGCCATTTAGAAATGTTTACAAAGCCAAAGTCAGGGCTGGAAAAAATATCGTTAAAAACCTGATCCGGAGGGCGCCTGATGGCAATCCCCTCCTGCCGGCTTCTTTCGGCAAGAGCCGTCTGAATCTGATAACGCCCATAGGCATCCTGTGATTTTTCGAGGCCGAAGAACCAGCCGCCGGTTTCAACCAGACTGATTCTCTCGCCGTCGAGCGAACGCAATTCGATACGCACGGCCTGCCCGGTGGCAAGCAGGCGGCGACATTCGCCAGAGAACCAATCAAGATAAGGCTCTGCAATAATTCTTTGCTGCAATTTTCTGCATGCATCGGCAAAAGATGTCTCCGCGTGACTGAAATTGTCTTCAATCTGAGCCATCTTGCCGCTCAATTCATTTTTCAACCTGGTCAACAGAACCTTTTCATAGGTATCGCCTGCGACAATGCCAACCAGAATCAGACTGCCGGCCGGAAAAACAATGGCGACCAGAAGAATCGCCCGCAACTTGCTGCCAATATTGAGACCGATATGTGCCGGGTCGATGCGCGGGTGCAACAATGCAATCAAAAGCAGTGCCACAACTGCTGCAAAAATAAAGTTAAGCAGACCCGCTGCGGTGCGATTCTGGTTGATTCGCAACGGCAGCGACCCGGCAAGCTGGCCGTTCCTCGTGTTCAACAAGGCCCAGACCCTGCCTTTTTCGGTTATGGCAACATCGCCGCTGTTCTGCAGCCGGTTTCTGAAAAATTCAAGATTTACGAGGCTGCTGGCCGGAAAAGCCGCCTGACCACCCATGTGATTCCAGAACGCAAAATGAAATGATTCCCGGGCAATTGCAGCATCAGGGCCGCGATACAGGCGTTGCAGAATTTCGGGAGTATCGGTCAGCTGCGGGGCGATTATTATTGTTCCCGACTTGCTTTCGGGTCGAACCCTCTGCCAGAAGAAGAAACCTTCCTTTTTAAGTTTTTTTAAGCTGATGGCCTGTCCTTCGGCCTTTTTCAGCAAACCGGCATTGGCTTCAGAGCCAAGCAGCGCCTGTATTCTTTTCTGCTGCCGGATTTCGTCGCCCGGCTGGAAAGCGGCTGTTTCTGCAAGAATATCCCAGATTTTGCCCACCACAAAGCGGTTATTGGGGGCCTGGCCGGGGACTGGAAGATATTCGCCCTTCTCGTCAAAAAAATAGACTGCCAGTTCTTTACCGCACAGCTTCTGCGAGCGCATCACCAGTTCAGCAAGCCGCCCGTTGCCAGCGGCTCCGGTTCTTCTGAATTCGGCTGCAATCGCGGAAAAGGTCAAAAAATAAAAGTTTTCTGTTTCGCCGGCGTCGGCGATCTGTATCAGCTTTTCACGAAGCGCTGTGGCGATATCCTCTATTTTGCGGGTTTCACGGTGCTCGATCAGGTGCGAGACAATCAGATAGCCTGAAAGAACCGGAATAAAACCAAAAATAAAGACAACCAGAAATTTTGCAAAAAAAGATTTCATGCAATTTGCAGGATAAAACGGCGTCTCAGCATATAACCAGACTAAAACAGCCCATAGTGTTTGTCAAAGAATTGACTGAAACGGTCATCCAAATATATAGTTTTTTCATGGCACTCAACAAATTCAACAGTTTGAAGCATGGCAAGCTCTTCATCGTTCGCCCCAGCGGGTATCTCAGTGACGAAACCGGCGGCCTGCTCTACAACCAGTTGCTGGCAGCTGTAAAAGAAGGTTATGCCTGTTTTCTCGTCGATCTTACCGAGGTAACCGTCATAAACAGCCCCGGGGTCACCCGGCTTCTCGAAATCGCAGAAGACCTCACTGCCGTTCACCACAGCGAACTCTCGCTTTGCGGCGTTTCAGAACTCTACCGGGAAATCTTTCAGGTTACCGGTCTGGCTTCACTTGCCACAATTTATGACAGCGAGCAGGAAGCCCTGACCGCGCTCGGCTGAAGACCGGCATTGCCCGCCTCGGCAACAGCAACAAGGCGGGCAATTTATGGTCATCGACAGGCTCTGGTATCTTTCATCGGCCCTTCCTTGCTGAGCAGTTCGCTTAGAACCTTGTCTGCAAGAACCTCTTTGATATCCATGTCTTTGCCATCAACCTGCACCCGGTTGCTTACCAGCCTGATACCGTGACTGTAATCGGCGTAGGTGTTCTCATGACTCCAGCCGTAACCCTGAATCGGCTTGCCATTGTTGCGAGCATCATGCCACCCGTAAATAACCACGTTTTTGGGGCGACTGTTAAGATAGTTGCTGATAACGACATCTTTTTTGTGGCCGGCGACCAGCACGCCATCAGTGTGGCCGCGCTGCCGGCACTGACTCTCGACCAGCCGCTGATGCTCGGAATAAAATTCATTTTTCATCATCCGTGACTGCCAGTTCGGATATTTGCCCCCTGACATCGGCTGCGGCAGCAGTTTTGTCCGGGCCTGAAGATAAATATCATCAACCATTTTCGTTGTGGGAAGTATGCAGCCAAAGTGCTCGGCAATTTTCTGGGCGGTCAGCGGGCTCATTGGCATTCTGACGTAATCCTGGTCATTGCCGACTGCAAGGTAATCGGGCATGACCCGGTATTTTATCGTCGCCACCCGGCCGTCGCTGAGCTTTTTGGTAACTTCAACGGTCTGCAGTTTCTTTAAAAATGCTGGCATGTTGCCGGCAAGAATCGCTCTCAGAGTCGCTTCTTCGCGCTGAGCCGGTGTCATTTTTTCCGTCTGGCGCATGAATTCGCTGCCACTGAGAGCCTGAGACCCTGCAGCCGGTTCAGGAGCTTTAATTTCTGCACCGGTCTGAGCATTGCCGGCATCTGTATCCGTGGCAACATCTGCTTCAGAGCCAGAATCGGTTCCTTCCACAGCGGGCTTCGGCAGGGGACCCTGAGCAACACCACCGGTTGGCGCAGTTTTCTGCCGGAATTCATCCATGTTTATTTCTTTGACTCTGAAGGCCAGGTGTTCGATAACCTTTTTCAGAAATGCCAGCAGCCGGTCAAAAACCGGCAGGCCACCAGTCGAAACGGGAATCATCGCAACAAAACTCTGTACCAGCCCCGCCACCTTTTCGGCATCTGAGAGCTGCTGGATTACGGGCCGGTCATCAGGCTGCGAATTGTCGATAACCTCCTCAAGGCTTTGGGCCAAAAGGCAGCTCCCGGTAAAAAACAAAGCCAGCACAAGAAAAAAACGCACACGAAATAACATACAACCTCCATACCTGTTCAGAACTTTGCAATTGCTTTGGTCAGGTGGCTCATCTATCAAGCTTCACCTCAGATTCAGGGCCGCTTTGTTTATCTGTTTAAACCGCCCGAAATCTTCAGAGAAATCCTAGCACACCACCAGCCAAATAAAAACCCCCGACAATCAATTTGTCAGGGGTTTATTGCAAACTCAATTCACCTTTACTGCCTTTGCCCGGAAAGGTTTACCGCTGCCTGGTAAGCCTCGTAGGCCTCGCGATATTGCTGCAGACGGGCCTTCTTTTCGTCAGAAGAGGCGGTTGGCGAGGTTACCGTGTCGGTATATTCGCGGTAAGCCTTCTCGTAGGTCGCACGCGCTGCCATAACCGAGGGGCTGGCAGCAGATGCCGCAGTGCCAACCGCTTCTTTCGCTTCAGACGGAGTGTTATCAGAGACCGAACCAGCTGGAGTCGGGTCTTCAATCTTTACCAGAGCCGCTTCGAGTTCGGCTTCTTCTTTTTTATCTTCGGCTTCAGAAATGCCGCTGGCGGCATAAGCTTCGTAGCCTTTCTTGAGAGTTTTGCGGCCGATCCAGCGGCCAATGCCGCGGCCGATGGCCTTACCGAGCTTGCTGCCAAGATAAGCCGCTGAAACCGTGCCGAGCAGCGGAATGGCAAACGGCGTTGCGCCGGCCAGCAGGGCTATGCCCGCGGCAGCACCAAGACTGCCGCCAACGAGATCACCAAAAACTGCGCCGATCGATTCAGCGCTCAAAGAAGCTTTGTTAACCGATTTTATGGCATCGACCACCGCACCCAGGTCGACTTTGCGACCATGATGCAGTTTCCATTGTGCGAGAAGCTCGCCAACTGCCTTGCCAAATGTTTTTGCGGCAATATCACCGATACGGTAGCCGATCATCGCACCCATACCGGCTGCTACCGGCCCGCCAATTGTCGTACCGACGACAAAGCCGATGCCGGCACCGAGGGCCCCGACCGCTTTTCCGGCCACGAAGCCGGCAACTTTACCGGCGGCTTTGGTTATCCACCAGTCGCGCTGCTGCACCTGCTCGACCTTTTCCTGAGTTTTCAGTTTAAGCTTGTCGAACAGCGACAGCTCCGCCGCATCGACAAACGGTGCCAGCAGCAGGCAGAGAACGAGAAGCAGACTCATATTCGCATAGCGTCTTTGTGCTAACAGCATACAAAGCTCCAGTAAAAGCTTCAGATTTCTCTCAAGTATAAGAAAACAACCCATACCCCGCAATGTACACCAGCAAATTTTGTAAATGGTGTTATTTCTGTATCAGTATTTTCTGCGGGCGAGCAGGCGGTCGAGCTGGTTAGCGAAAGCCTGACATTCTTTTTTGCCGTAAGGGGCCGGGCCACCGGTAGTGGCGCCGGATTTGCGCAGGGTATCCATAAAGTCGCGCACGAAGAGGCGCTCTTTGATATTTTCTTCCGAGTAGAGCTGTCCGCGCGGATCAATCGCGAGGCCGCCACGGGCCACAACTTCGGCCGCCAGCGGAATATCGGCGGTAACGATAAGATCACCCGGCTCTGTCAATTCGACAATTCTCGCATCGGCAACATCAAAACCCTGCTCGATCATCTCGAAACTGATAAATTCAGATTCCGGCACCCGCAGCAATTTGTTGGCCACCAGAATCGCCGGCACTCTTACCCGTTCAGCCGCCCTGAAAATAATGTCGCGGGCCGCTCCCGGCAACGCATCGGCATCAACAAGTATTTTCACCGCACTCCACCCGATAAAAGTCTAATAATATCTGCAAATTGAAAAGGGCTGCAGACAGATAAAAGCTTATCAAAAACAGACTGCGCCGACAACCAGACATTAAAGTCTTCGTGCGACCTTCACGGAAGCCGAAAAGGTTTCGACCGCAGCTTACCCCTCATACAACATCCGATTGAAGTTCTCGTTATGGCTGAAGCATTCAGGCTAACTTTGCGTTCGTAAAAGTCAAAAACAATAATTGTACCGGTTCAATACAGGCGGTTGCCTTTGTTGTCGTAGAGGATGAAAGCGGGCATGTCTTTGACTTTGATGCGGTGAATCGCTTCCATGCCGTATTCCGGGAAGTCGAGCACTTCTGATGAAATAATGTTCTCTTTGGCGATCAGAGCGGCCGCCCCGCCAATGGTGCCGAGATAGAAACCACCGTATTTTTCGCAGGCTTTAACGACACTTTCGGCGCGATTACCCTTTGCCAGGGTTACCATCGAGGCGCCACGGCTCATGAAGAAATCCATGTATTCGTCCATGCGCTGGGCAGTAGTCGGGCCGAAACTGCCAATTACATGACCAGTCGGAGTCTTGGCCGGGCCGGCATAATAGACGGGGTGGTTTTTGAAATAATCCGGCAGCGGCTGACCGGCATTGACCATATCAAAAAGCCTGGCATGCGCCATGTCGCGGCCAACTATCAGCGTGCCGTTGAGCAGCACCAGCGAACCGGCCGCATGCTTCGACAGCTGCAGCAGAATCTCGGGCATGGGGCGATCGAGATCGATGCTGGCGGCTTTCAAACTGCCAGTCTGGCATTTTTCCAGCAGGCGCGAAGGATTGCGGTCGAGCTCTTCAAGAAAAACGCCATCGGCAGTAATTTTTGCAGCCATATTGCGGTGTGCACTGCATGACACGCCAACCGATACCGGGCACGAACCGGCATGCCGCGGCAAACGCACGACGCGGGCTTCGATGGCCAGGTGTGAACCGCCAAACTGGGCGCCCCACCCCGTTTCGGCTGCGATCTGCATGACTTTCGTTTCCCAGTCGAGATCACGGTATGGCGAGCCTTTGCCGTCGCCAGAGGTTGGCAGACTGTCGAGCCAGCCGGTCGAAGCCAGTTTCATCGTCTTCAGGTTGTTTTCGGGCGAGGTGCCGCCGACAACAACGACGATCGTATACGGCGGGCAGGCTGCAACGCCGAGACCGCCGATTTTTTCTTTGAGAAAGGCGGTCAGCGACTTTTCGTTGAGAAGGGCCCGGCTGCCCTGATGCAGCACGGTTTTGTTCGCCGATCCCCCACCCTTCGCCATAAACATGAAATGGTATTCATCACCGGGCGCAAAAGCGATATCGATCTGCGCCGGCAGGTTGTTGCCGGTATTCACCTCATCGAACATGCTTTTGGGTGCAACCTGAGAGTAACGCAGGCTGTTGTTGCGCCAGGCAGAGGCAATGCCTTCGGTGAGCAGCTTCTCGTCTTCGCCGCCGGTCAGAACCTTCTCACCGCGCCAGGCAAAAACCGTCGCGGTGCCGGTATCCTGGCAGAGGGGCAGAAAACCTTCGGCAGCGATAACGGCATTTTTAATCAGCGCACTGCAGACAAAACGCTCGTTATCAGCTGCCTTCGGGTCGGCGGCAATGGCCGCCAGCTCATCAAGGTGGCCGGGGCGCAGATAAAACGACAGGTCGTGAAAAGCCTCTTCAGCAAGCAGCTTGAGCACATCAGGCTCGACAGTCAGAAACTGCCGGCCGCCGATGCTTTCGCGTCTGATTCCCTTGTCGGTAAGCTTTCTAAAGTTGCATTTCACGGTCATGTCTTTTTCCTTCCCTTGATCAGGCTGCATGTTTTTGATAGGCCCGACCACCCTGATCGCCGGCTTTCGCCTTATTCGCTGAAGTAAGTGATACCCTCGACACCGACGCCCTTTTTCGGGCCAACCATGCCGACGAGCATGTATTCCTTCCAGATCGGGTCGTAGACGTATTCCTGCCACAATCTGAAATTTTCGATCTGCCCCGATGCCTTAACGTGCGTGCGCGTGCCGGTGCAGAACATCTGCCAGTCACCAATACTGATCTTGTCTTTGCAGGCAACGCCAATCGGCACATTGGCCTCGATCACCTTTTTCACCTTCTCTTCGACATCGTGAATGTTGATATCAGGCTTTTCGGTGAACTTGATGACGAACCCGTGCTTGACGTCTGAATGCAGCACCCGGCGCGTGTAGTTGTAATCTGCCGCCAGAATGTAACTGGTGATGTCTTCGGCCGAATGCGCCATGCGGCGATAGATTGCGGTCTTTTCGGCGTGCGCCTTGATCTCGGCCGGGAACGGTCCGAAAACCGTCGGCCGGCAGACCAGCAGCTCTTCGCCAATCGCAAAGATGATCTGCGCATTGTAGCCAAGCTGCTTGTAAATGAGATCGAAATGCTCGATCACCACGCGCCGCCCGTTTTCGACAGCGCAGTTGACCGCGTCGATAATCTCGAACGGCTGTTTGAAGGCCAGTTCGTAACGCACATCGAGATGGAAAGTGTGCGGCGCAAAGAAGTTATCAGGCTGAAAATCGTAGATCGGCGTGCTTTTCAGGTTGACGCCATCATCATCATTGGTCAGCTCCAGACCCGGGAAAAGGCCCTTGATCAGGGTCGATTTGCCCGAGCCCTCGCCGCCGATAATGCCGATCAGCAGATCGGTCGGCCCGAGATAGCGGCTGGCCAGCAGGCTGCCGAGCATGTAAAGCCTCGGCCGACCACGTGGCGCGTAGTAGGTCGAATACATCAATGTCTCGAAATGAGACATGTTCGAATTCAGAAATGAGCCCTGCATATCAGAATTCTATTGCGAGCAGCGGTGCGTGCTGCTGCGCGCCGTAAATATCGGTTTCACCGGGTGCACCAGAAGAAATCGGGCGTTTGATCGTGATTTTTACCGCATTTGCCGGGGCAAACCAGACCAGATTCAGAATATCGCTTTCGTCGATTTTCAGAACGCCTGCCATCTGTTTGCGGTTGATGATCTGCTGCGATTTGAACATTTCGTAGAACTCTTTGTTCTTGAACATGATATCGAAAGTCAGCTCATACGGGCCGGCATTCTTCGACCTGATGACCTTGGCCGCTTCAAGTATGTTTCTTTTCATATTTTTTCTCCGTCTTTGAAGGTCTCGATGCGATGGGTGAACAGCTTTTCGCCGGCCGGGTCCATGAGGTGATAGAGAGAGAATTCGAAGACCTGGCCCATTTTGATATCAGACGGTGAGAACGGAAAAGCCAGATTGCCGGCGGTTGAAATGCGGCCTTCGTAGCCATAGTGCAGCAGAGTCGAGCGGGCCACGCTGCACAGTGTGTCGGCCTGTTCCTGGGTCGGGCACAGCGCTTCGATGATGATGCACAGTTCATGCGAAGTAGCGTTCTGCAGCGGTTCAAGTGCGCCCATGACGCCGTTCTTGCCATAGACATGGAAAAACAGCTGTTTGTCGCGGTCTTCATCGGGCGACATTTCTTTGAGCTGCTGTTTGACTTCGCCGAGAATCTTTTCGATACCGGCGATCATGATCGGGTCACGGGTGCCGGCGATGCTGACGCTGCGATAACCGATTGGCCGAGCGCCTTCAAGCTTGATAAGATATTTCGGGGTCGGCTCGAAAACACTGCCCTTAACTTCGACGCGGCCATCACCGATGTCGGTGAACGAGCAGCCATCGAGATTGATCGAACCGCCCGGGCCGGGCAGATGATACGGGTCTGACTTTTCATAAAGCGTGTGGGCAGCGGCCGATTCGCAGGTGAATTTGCGCTTCGGGCTCAGTGCTTCGAGAATGAAAGAATCCTTCTTGAGAATACCAAGAGCGCAGTCAGCGCCTGAGCCAGGAGTTGCGGCAATCGCGGCACATTCGAGAATCTTGCCCATGTGCAGAGCGAGACCTTCAGAGTAGCCCTTCATGACCGGCAGAGCGGCAAAACAGGCCGGGTCATAACAGCGACCGGCCAATACCACGTCACAGCCATCTTTCAGTGCTTCGATAATCGGCTCGATACCAATCTGAGCGACCAGGTAGGTAGTTTCGTCTATCATCTGCTCGGTTGCTTCAGGCACGCAGGTCAGCGGGCTGATGCGGCCTTCGCGCAGCGCTTTCTTTACGGCGTCTTTGCTGACGTCAGAGCCGATAACGCCCATCTTGAAGCTCAGCTTTTCTTCTTTCGCGATTTCGACGATGATCTGGCGGCACCATTCAAGATGCGGTGCGGCACCAGAACCGCCGGCGGTGCCAACGACAACCGGAATCCCATTTTTAACGCCTTCGCGGATCATATAGCGAAGATCGCGCTTAACAAAGGCACGGTCAGTGAACGACTTGCCGGCGCCAAGATAATAAGGGCCCGGGTCGGTCGAACCGGCGTCAACGCCTATCAGATGAGGCTTTCTTGCCATGCCCCGCATAAACGAGGCTTCAGGAAAACCATAACCAAGAATCGCAGTTGGCGACAGAACTCTGAATTCTTCATTGTTTGACATGCTTATTTAACCCCGTTTCTCAGGCGCAGAACCGCCAGAATGCGTTCAAGTTCATTGTTGACGATATTGAAACCTTCGTCGAAGCCCATGCCCGGTTTGGCGAGCATGCGTTCGGCACGCGCGGCCACCGCCAGGTGCACGCAGATTCTTGCAGAAACATCCGTTTCATTGCAGGTGCCGCCCTGATAAGCTTCCATGCCGTGTTTTCGGCAATAGATAACGCTTTCGACGATATTGTGAATACCGCCCAGGTCTGGAGTCTTTATCTGCACCATGTGACAGGACTTGGCGTCGGTAAAGTCGCGAACGTCTTCGAAGGTATTGCACCATTCGTCGGCAACGATCTTAACCGGCGAGCTGATGGCATGCAGACGGTCGGTGATCTTCTTCAGGCTGGCGATCTGCAGCTGTTTTTCTTCCATGTCAACCGGGCCTTCGATGTAGAGATTCAGACCGTCAGTGTCTTTTTCGAGCGAGGCAATGTAATCGGCGACCTTTTCCATGTTGTTGTCAAAAATCTGGCCGATGGTGCCATAAACGTCGATGTGCAGGTCGGGCCGATAACCGGCGTGGGTGCGCAGTTTTTTGACGCGGGCGGCGAGCCAGCGCACGTATTCGCGCAGCTTTTCGCCGTTGCGGCCAAGCTTTTCCTCGACATTGTTGATCAGGCCGTGCGGCAGCACTTCAATGCCTTTGAGAATCATCTTGTCGACGTTGTCATAGCGGTTATCGCCGGTCTGGCCAAAAATCGGCACGCGTTCGATGATTACCGGCAGGTTGTATTCCTGACAGACGACTTCGCAGGGCATCAGCTTGAGAGCTTTAGCACGGGCATCAAGCAGTGCCTGAGTCAGGCCGTAGCGGATCGCCGAATGCAGAGGTTTGCCATCGATGACCAGCTCGGAAAAATGCTTCGCCATGTCTCTGAAAGTGCTAACTTCGCGGCCTTCGAGCAGCGGCTTGATATGCTTTTCAAGATACGGAACATATTCTTCGGCCAGAAACAGCGGGTCGCGGCCACCGGCGCCGGAATACTGCACGGCGGCACAGTCGCCGCAGGCGATCTGACCATCTTCGAGCAGCAGCAGTATCGAAATGCTCTGACCGGCCTGCCTGATGCTCTTGAAACCGGGGGTTACCGGCGCGCCGACATAAACGAAGCCATCATGGCCAGCGCCTTTTTTGATGGCACGCTGGTCGTCGAAAAAAAACGAAGAAATACCTTTTGCGAACGTCGCTTTAACAATTTTCATCTGGGTCTCCCAACTAATGCGCCTTTGCTGATGGCATAAATGTCATCGGTAACCATCTGGAAACAGACGTTGCGGCCTTCTGCCTTCGCCCGTTCTTCCAGTTTTTCGCGGTGATAAGCCATGATATCGTCACTGAGGGCGAGATTGCCCTTGTTGAACACTCTGATAAAGCCATTGTTGTCGCGCATCGGCAGAATCTTGCCGTGATTGTAGACCGAGGGCGCGAACGGAACATCCATGACGCCGGCTTCGAAAGCGGCGACGATACCGGCTTCGATATCGCCGTTGCCGAGGCGGTAAACGGCTTCCATGATGCTTCTGACTTCTTTTTCGATCTGCTCGATTTCGACGCGGTGCTCGCTGCCGATCGGGAATTTCTGGTCGCGCAGCATGCTGACCGCCTGGCGGGTGCAGCGCAGTCCCTGGGCGTTGGCTTCCTTGGTCGGAATGCCCATCGCTTCGTGCGGCGATTTAACGATGACCTTGTCGGCACCGGCAAGAACAGCCACGGCAGCGCCCCAGCTGATAACGCCGAAAGCTTTGGCTTCATCTTCCGGGAATCCGCCCATCCACTGATGGAAAACCGTAGTCAGTTCATAATCCTTGAACCCCTCGCGGGCGAAGAATTCATGCGCGAGGTTCTTCAGCGAAATCAGGGCCGCGACATCCTGAAACAGGTTGCCGCCCTGGCCATAACCGAGGGTAATCGATTTAACACCCTGACGCAGCGCCAGAATGCCTTCGATGATCGCGACGACATGGCTGACGAATGGCGGCACCAGAGTGCCGGTCAGCGGGCCAAAGGGTTCACGGTTGATGTGAATGCCGTGTTCTTCGTAGATGCCGACGAGGCGGTCGACGTATTTCCAGTCGTCGATTGACTTCTGCAGCGGCACTTTCTTGGTATAGGGGATATTGTAAGAAATACCGCCGCCTTCGTAGCTGGTAAAGCCGCCGGCAAGCGTAATTTCGGCGAGAAGTCGGGCATCGGGAGTGCCGTGACGCACCTGAATCGGCGATTTGACCGATTCGGTCACCTGGCGGCAGCCGGCGAGACCGTGATTTACCGCCGGAAAGCCGTTGAGAAGAGAAGTGCGTGCCTGCAACGATTTTTCGATGCCGAGCGCGGCTTCCTGGTAGCGGTTCTGGCGGGTGTAGGCGTCAATAGTGGTGGGAAGCAAATCGGCTTCGCCTTCGTTTTCGAGATACTGCAGCAGTTTGATGTGATCCTGAATCAGGGCGACGCCGGCGCGGGGCTGCAGCAGGGTTTTGCCGGCCTGCGAAGCTTTGCGCATGGAGACGGCAAAGTTTTTGGCTTCGGGAATAGTTTTCTGATAGGCGATGCCCTCTTCGAGGCTCAGGCCATGGCCAGTTGGCCAGGTCTGCAGTATTTCCCGGCGGATTTCGTTGAATTTTTCGATGCTAAGCTTTGATGAACTCACGTTGGCAAGGCTCCTTAACTTCGTAATGTTGCGTTACAGTAAGTGATGAAACAGCGGTTAAAGCACATTGTCGTGGGAACTTTTCCGCCAGGTTACCTAAAAGTGGAAGAATATAGTCGTTATCACTGAGATAAACGAACTTTTCGGGCAGCAGCGGCGTCTTTTCGGTCGGCAGCACCGCCCGGTCAGAAATCGCGACCGCTGAGCCCTCGCGCGCCATGGCCGCCAGATAGCCGCCGGTGCCAACAATACGGCTGACACGGCGCAGGTCTTTACCAGTCTGAGCCCAGACACGGCCTTTGGCGGTAAAAACCTCTTCGATGCTGCCGGCGTGGCGCATCAGCGAATGGTAGATGCAGGCCCCGGCCAGCAGGCTGTCGTAGTATCTTTCTATGGCATTGGCCGGCAGATGACCGGTATTGGTGGTCAGGCCCATAACATAATTTTTCAGGGCCGCCATCTGCTCGGTCGAAAAGTCAGAGACGGCGGCCAGATAGGCTTCGCCGGTCTCAAAGGTTGATTCGGCACTGACGCGCATGCCGAGGTCACCTTCGACCGTGCGTTTGAGTTTCGGCTCGACAATGCCCTTCATGATCGTGCCAGAATCGGGGTTGTAGGCATCAGCGAACGAATAAAAGTCGGTGGTGGCACCGCCCATGTCGATCAGGGCAAAATTCTGCCAGCCTTCGATATTTTCGCCAACCACGCGCACGAGATTGAGAACGGCGAGCGGCGTCGGCACGGGCTGAGTGGCAAAAGCGGCCACCAGACGATCGAGGCCTTTTCCGGAGACGATACGGTCGAGAAACACCCGGCGAATCGCTTCGCGCACCGGCTCGATGTTGAGACGGCCAAAATCGGGCATCAGGTTCTCGCAGATCACCAGTTCTCGATCGGCGAGCAGATCACTGACGCGGTCGACAGCAGCGTTGTTGCCGGCATAAACGATGGTGCCGTTAAAATCAGAAGCCGCGAGGGCCTGGGCATTCTCGGTCACATAGCGTTCGTTACCGCCGTCGGTGCCGCCACAGAGCAGCAGAATGTCGGGCTGAGCCTTTTCGATGCTGCTGATACAGCTGCGGGTCAGACGATACGGGTATGAGGCACAGATGCGGGCGCCGGCCGAAAAAGCTGCCAGGCGGGCAATCTGCAGCGACATCTCGGGCACCAGGCCGACAACGGCGACCTTGAGGCCACCCTTCGCTGATGACGAGAAATAAACCGGGCAGGGAGCATCGGCAGCGGTCAGGTTGTGCCAGTCGGCACCGGGGCTGAGCTGCTGCACCACAGTGAAAAAACCATCGGGCAGGTAATCGACAGTCGTCGGCGTCACGGCACGGGCCTCAACCACAAAGCGGTCTTCAGCGAGCCTGAAGATGGCGCCCTTGGTGTAGGTCGAGCCGATATCGACGCAGATTACCCGGTTACTGGTCATTTATTTCGCCTTTGCAGCAATGTCTGCCTTAAGCATTTCAGAAACCTTTTCGAGCGAGCAGTCAGGCCCGAAAACGCGATCATAGCCCATCTTGAGAAACTTCTCTTCGACCTGCGGAAACGGGGTTTTACCAACCACGAGATTGCCGCCAACGTAAAGAAGAATATCTTCGAGGCCTTTTTCAATACATTTTTCGCGCAGGCCGGCACAGTCGATCTCGCCATGGCCATACAGCGATGAAACGAGAATCGCCTTCGCGTCGGTCTCGATCGCGGCGGCGATGAATTCTTCCTGACTGACCATGACGCCAAGGTTGGTCACCTTGAAGCCGGATTCGGTGAACCAGGCTTCGAGAATCTTGTTTCCGACCGAATGGCAGTCGAACCCGATCACGCCCAGTACAATATTGGTTGCTGACATAGTTATTTCCTTGTTTTGTTGATTAAACTTCTGATCAATTCTTCGAGATGCAGCAGTGAACCACGTTCAATCTGATATTCAAAATCAATCAGCTGACCGCCATTCATTCTGAAACGGTTGATTACCCTGAGCTGTTCGCCCGAAAGCTGCGCCGCAAAGCCGGGTGGCGTAACCAGCACCGACCTGTCTGACACAAAGCTCTCAAGTTCTTCGGCAGTTTCAAGCTCAGTATTGAATCCTTTTACATCGCCCTGAAAACCAGATTTCTGCAGCCAGCCCCTGATTATGGAAAAGAATCTGCCGCTCTGGTGCAGCACCCCTGCCCTGCTGCCAGTTTCGAGTCTGGCAAGCGCGATCAGAGTTGCCTGGGTCGGGGCAACAATTACCGGTACAACTTTGCCGGACATCTTCGGTGCCATCTTGCGCAGCTCGTCGACATGATTCGAGGTAGTCAGAATCAGATCGAAGGGTTCGAGCATCGCATCGGCCGATGCGGCTGCATGCAGTTCGGTCAGCAGAATCCTGGCGGTATTCATGTGCGTCAGCATCGCCAGCTGTTTTTGGTATATACCAAGCGCTTCCGGATTGCAGTCGACCGAAGCGATCGCGAAGCGCGAAACCTGCTCGCGGCGGCGGGCCAGCATCAGGCCGAAAAGATCGTTGATCTGCTTGTAATTGAAGCCAAGATCTTCGAGACCGATGATAGCGTCGGTCAACATGCGGTCTGCCTGTTCAGCCCTGTTCAGAGGCGCCGAAGCACTGCCGGCAACAGCTTCAATTGCAGCAGATTTTGCCCGGACAGAGGTTGATTCAAGCTCTTCAGCCCCAGGTCGAAGCCCATTTCGAACTCTTATCCCATTAACCTGTGAGAACCCACCCTGGGCTCGCTCCCTCTGGCCATCAGCCGCTTCAGCCTGGCCATTCTGCTGACTGTGCATGTCTGAAAAACCGGCATTTTTCAGGCTGTTTCCGCTACCGGCGCCGGGTTCATTTTCATAATCAGTGCTGTCTGCGTCAAGGGCAACGGTGCTGCCACGGCCACGGGCCGCCACAATATATCTCTGATGTACGAGCGACTCATAAGCCTTTTTAACCGTACCCCGGGCAATCTTAAGCTGCAGCGCCAGCTCACGCTCAGGCGGCAGGTGCTCGCCACGACGCAACCGACCCGATTTTATCAGAGCCGCAATCTGTTCGCTGATCTGTCTATAGATCGGCGCTTCGGAGCTTTCGTCGATTTTAAGGCGAAGATGCAATTTTTTGCCTCAGGTTTTTTGGTATAGTCCAATTGGACTATATATACCAATCGACAAAAAGTCAACCGCCCTGAGTGTTTTTTAAATAACTGCCCCAAAAAGCCGCCTGAACAATCTAACCAGCGCCGTGAAATAATAAAGCCGCCTGCTGCCGGACAATAAAACCGGCAGCGGGCGGCAACGAAAAATACGAACTGGCTTTCTACTCGCCAGCGATTGGCTGATCGAGATGACCGGCTCTGACAACCCGGTATTCGCCGGTCTCGGTGTTGAGATCGTAAATGTTGAAGTTGGTCTTCAGGTCGAAACCCTCAGTGTGAACAGCAAAATTGACCGAAGCCGAGCCCTTGACTTCGCAGCTGCGGATGCGATGAAAGACATAGCATGGCCATACCAGCATGGCTGCGCCATCATAGGCCAGTTCGCCATCGATGACGATGCGGTCAGGCGTGACATCGACCTTAAGGACACGGCCAAATTTTTTCGTATAGATTTCGACATGGCGTTCACCATGCAGAACCATAAGATTGTCGGCCTGATGAGGGTGCATGTACCAGGGGCGATTAACTTCACCGACCGGCCCGGGTGAAACAGCTCCGATGGTATGAATTACCCTGTCGAATGCGTCTACATGCGGCAATTCCTTCTTATCTAGGCAGTCAAAATTTACACCGGGGGTGCGACGCAAGACTTTAAGCGGAATAATCTTATAAAGGCCTTCGATTTCCTGTGCTACTTTGGTTGCAGGCATTTTATCCTCCAGAAATTTCAATCACACAATTAATTCTTACAGTATAGCACACAGGCGCCTGCTCACCTTAATCACAAGATCTTCTCTGAAAACTTCAAATCCCCCGATGCGATTAAAACGAAATTTCATTGACCAGTGCAAAGGTGTGATAAAATCAGCACCAGGAGTTACAAACTCCGGATCAATACATCAGACCAAAAAGCAGCACAAATGAGTGGAAAAAGGGCAAAATACAAATTCCTGCAGCAGGCGGTCAAACCGCTTTTTCTGATTTTTCTGCTGCTGACATTCTTTTATGCAGCTTTTGCCGGTACCGAAGAAACCCAACTGCTCTCCAGTGATGAGAAGATCTGGCTTAAAAAGAATGCCGCCCATCTGCAGCTCTGGTTCAACGACAGTTTTCCGCCGCTCGAGTTTGCAGACAGCAACGAAAACTTCACTGGCCTTGGAGCCGACATCATCAGATTGATCGAGAAAGAAATCGGTTTCACTTTTCAACAGGTTCTATGCCACGACTGGAACATGCACCTGGCCGCCCTGCAGTCAGGTAAATGCGCAATTGCGCCCACTATCGTCGAGAATGAAGAGCGGTCGCGCTACGCCTATTTTTCTTCTGCCTATGCTCAGGTGCCGGTCGTCATCATTGCAACACTGAATTCAGGTTCAAAAAAGACTCTCAAAGATTTCGCCGGCAAAAAAGTGGCGGCAGTGGAAGGTTACGCAACCGAAGGTTATCTTAAGGGCTTCAAAGAAGCAGAGATTGAAGTCGTGACAGTGCCTGATGTTACAGAAGGCCTGCAGGCAGTGGCATTCGGCCAGGTAGACGCCTACATCGAAAATCTTGCGGTCGCATCGTATTATATCAGCCACCATGGCATCTCGAATCTTAAGGTGGTCGGAACTACGGATTTTAACTTTGTTTTCCGCATTGCCGTCAGCAAAAAATACCCGCTGCTGTTTTCTGCCATACAGAAAGGCCTCGACAGAGTTGCCCCCAAAGAAATCGACAAAGCCCGAAAACAGTGGATAACGCTGCGTGTCGAGCGCGGCATGTCTTCTGAGACCGTTCAACTTCTTAAAATCACCGGCGTATTTCTGGTGGTTCTGGTTTTCAGTCTGCTGCTGATTTCGATCCTGCTGAAAAGAAACCTCAACGACAAGATAATCAAGCTTCAGGCCGCACAAAAAGAGGCTTCGAAAAATGAGCTCAGGTTTCGTTCGCTATTTATGCAGGCTCCCCTGCCACTTGTCGAGGTAGACTCTGACAGCCATGTTCTCAGCCTTAACCATTCCTTTGAAGAGACTTTTGGTTACAGGGTAGAAGATTCACCTACCATCGACGACTGGTGGCCACAGGCTTACCCCGACTCAGCCTGCCGCCATGATGCCATGGAACGCTGGGCCAAAGCGATTGCCGCCAGTGAAAACGGCAGAGTAAAAGCCGAAGAATACGAAGTGACCTGCAAAAACGGGCAGAAAAAAATAATCATGATCGGTGCCAGCATCATCGGTGACCGTCTTCTGGCTTCCTTTTTCAACATTACCGAGAGGTTAAAAGCCGAGCAGGCACTGCGACAAAACGAAGAGAACCTGCGTGTAACTCTCAACGCCCTTGGCGAAGCGGTCATTGCCACTGACACACGCGGCATCGTTTCGCGAATCAACCCGGCGGCTGAAAAACTTACCGGCTGGAAAGCCGATGCTGCAATCGGCAGGCCTCTCTCCGAGATTTACCGTCTCATCGATCCTCTCAGCCACCAGCCGATAGAAAACCCCGTAACCGGGATCATCGATACTCAGGCAGATTCCGTGCCTACCGGAAACGCCCTGCTGGTTGCGGCCGACGGAAAAGAATACCTGATAAACCATTCCTGCGCGCCGATTAAAAATGATGCCTGCGAACTTATCGGCCTGGTTCTGGTTTTCAGAGATATTACCGAAGAGCATGCGCTTCAGGAGCAGCTGAGGCAATCACAAAAAATGGACGCCATCGGCCAGCTGGCCGGGGGTATCGCTCACGATTTCAACAATATGCTTGCCGGCATCATCGGCGCAGCTGAATTACTGCAGACATTGCCCCAGCAGGCGCCCAAAGCAGCCGACTATCTCAAGACCATTATCGAGGCCTCGACCCGGGCTTCATATCTCACGGCAAAGCTGCTTGCTTTTGCCAGAAAGCAGCCAGTGCACCTCAGCCCATTGAACATCGTGTCGCCTTTGCGTGAAGCCGTGGAGCTTTTTCAACGCACCGTCGACAAGCGGATCAAGATTAAATTTCAAGTCGATGAGGAAACCCTGCCGATCATTGGTGATTTTCCACAGCTGCAGAGTGCTTTTCTCAACCTGCTGCTCAACTCTTCACAGGCAATGCCAGAAGGCGGGATCATTGCGATATCAGCACAAAAAGTATATCTGGAGAAGCCATTTCTCGCTTCTTCGCAGATCGAGCTTGCAGCGGGTCACTACGCCAGAGTTGAAGTCAACGATACCGGCTGCGGTATTCCGGCCAGGCATCTGCCGCATATCTTTGAACCATTTTTTACAACCAAAGCCCCGGGCAAGGGTACCGGCCTCGGCCTTGCTGCTGTTTTCGGCACAATGCAACAACACGCCGGTGCAATCGATGTCTGCAGTCAGCAGGGAGCCGGCGCGAGCTTCAAGCTGTTTTTTCCGATAATAGCCCAGAGTGAGACTCTTGAAAAACCGGGCTCACATGATGTAATCAATGGCAGCGGCACTGTCATGCTCGTGGACGATGAGCCAATGATAAGATTTGTTGCCGGAAACATTCTCGCAGAGCTTGGCTATAAAACTATCGAGGCAGAAAATGGTCTACAGGCCACAGAAATTTTCAGACAGAACCACGAACTGGTCAATCTGGTCGTTCTTGATATGGTAATGCCCAACATGAACGGCAAAGAATGCTTCTTTGAACTGAAAAAAATTGATCCGGCGGTTAAGGTTCTTGTTTCTTCGGGCTTTTCTGGTGACGAAGACGTTGAAGCCATGAAGCAGGCCGGAGCCAGGTGGTTTATCAGAAAGCCCTTCACCGCAACCGAACTCAGTCAGGCGATTGCCGAAGCCATCAGAAGCTGAAGTCAATCTTTGAGCGCCCCGCTGGTGATGCCTTCGATTATCTGTTTTTGAAACAGCCAGAACAGGATAATCAGCGGCAAAGAACTTACCGAAGCGCCGGCCATAAGGGCGCCCCAGTCGGTTGCATGTGGCCCCTGTGCAAAATAGGCCAGTGCTACCGGCAGGGTTCTGACTGAGGCCGTATCGGTGAAAATCAACGGAAAGATAAACGAATTCCAGTTGACGATCGCTGTGTTGATAATCAGAACAGCGATGGCGGGGCGGCTTAACGGGGCAACCACGTGCCAGACAATCGCGAATTCACCGGCACCGTCAGCCCTGGCAGCATCTTCAAGATCGGCGGGAAGATTTTCAATAAACTGCTTCATGAGAAAAAGATTGAAACCATCGACACAAAACGGGAGAATCAGAGCCCAGAGAGTATCATAAAGCCCGAGTCTGACCATAAGATCGAGAAGTGGCACCATAAGCGTCTGCCGGGGTATCATCAGGGTTGCCAGAATGAGCCAGAAAAGTATTTTTTTGCCGGGAAATCGATAGCGGGCAAAGGCATACCCGACCAGCAGCGAAAAAACCACGTTGGCGACCAGAACGACGGTTAACACGATCATGCTGTTCAGCAGAAACTCCGGAAACCCGGCATTGCCGATTATCTGCCGGTAAAATTCAAGAGTCAAACCGTTGCCGCCGTCGGACATGCCTGGCTCATTGTGCATGAACGAGCGGGCCACCATATACAGCCACGGATAAAGGTAACTCAGCCCAAGAGCGGTCAGCAGAGCCATGGTTCCAGATTGTTTCCAGAATCGTGTCTTCATTGGCGGGCCGCCTGCATTGCCCGCATCTGCAACAGCGAAAAGAAAAGTATGACCACCAGAAGAACGAAAGCCATGGCCGAGGCATAACCCATTTCGTGATAGCGAAAAGCGGTCTCATAAAGGTGATGCACCAGAGTATCCGTGCTGCCAACCGGCCCACCCCGCGTCAGCGTAAAAATCTCGGCAAACACCTGCCAGTTCCGAATAGTGTTAACAGTCAGAATAAAAACTGTCATGTAGCGGATCTGCGGCAAAGTTATATGGAAAAACTGCTGCCAGTCAGAAGCACCATCGACGTCTGCCGCTTCATACAGTTCGCCGGGCACAGCTTTCAGGGCTGCAAGATAAAGAACCATGTAGTAGCCGGTATAAACCCAGATGTTCATTACAATGATCGCCGGCATCGCCAGATCACTGTCAACCAGCCAGGCCTGTGCCGGAACCCCGACAACGGCCAGCAGGCGATTCAGAATTCCGACCGGGGCATAAACCGATTTAAATATTGTGGCAGTGACCACAATCGAAATGATCGAAGGCAGAAAAAAAACTGAGCGGAAAAACTGACTGCCACGTTTAAGAGAATTGACCAGCAGTGCCAGTGCCAGAGCCAGCGCTGTAGTTACCGGTGTTGTGGCCACCACAAAAATGAGCGTATTCAGAAAAGCCCTGGCAAAATCCTGATCCCCGAGCAACCTCACATAGTTCTGCAGGCCGGCGAATTTGAACAATGCCGGATGAAATGCATCGTAGCTGCAGAAACTCAGAATTAACGAGAAAACCAGTGGGTAGAGCCAGAAAATCAGAAAAGTTAAAAGCCATGGTGACAAAAATAAAAGGGTTCTCTGCCCTCTCTCGATCGGGCTGGCCTTGCATGCAGAAGAAAGACTCTGCCCCGATGCCGTGTTCCGGTTGATATACAGCAGATAAACGGAGAAAAGCAGAATCGCCACTGCAAAAAATGAAGGCAGGACCAGCGGCCATAAACCTGACCGCTCTGCAGATTCTGAAGTCTGGGCTGCGTGTTCACCCACGGGCCTGGTTACCTGAACTTGCCCAGCCTGTTTTTGGGCAAACCTTTGCTCAAGGTCTGCATATTTTTCATCGGCTTCAGAAAGAACCTTGTCTGCCGACATCCCATACATGCCCTTCTCAACCGCTTCGTTGATAATTTTTTCGATTTCGACCCAGGCCGCAACCACCGGCGGATGTCGGGCAGTCTTTATCTGCCTGACAAAAACCTGCATTCTCGGGTCGGCATGAAAAAACGGGTCAGACCATGCCAGCTGGTCGGCCGGAAAACTGACCATCGCCTCACGCGTTATCGGCAGCGTATTTGAAGCGGTCGCAAGAAAGCGTATAAAGCGGGCGGCGGCTTCGGGATTGCGGCAGTTTTTAAAAAGCGCGAGAACCTGGCCGCCGAGAAAAGAAGTCGAAACACCCCTGTCTTCGGCCGGCCGCGGGATTATGGCAACGCCAAAATCAAGCTGTGGCGCATCGACAGGATATCTGGCAAAATTCCAGGAGCCTGAGATTGCCAGTCCGAGCCGGCCCAGTTTAAAAGCCTCGTCGAGCAGATCCTGCTTTTCGCAGTAACTGAAGTCTTTCAGCTGCAGATAAAATTCAAGAGCCTCGCGTGTCGCCGGGCCGTTAAAGGCAAATCGACCAGCAGAGTCAAGAATTCTACCGCCATTACCCCAGACAAACGGCATGAACTTCTTGTATAAAATGTGTCCTTCGCCGGCATTCATGCCAAAACCATAAATGCCCGATTTCGGGTCATGCATCAGCCGGGCAGCGGCAAGCAGCTCAGCCCAGGTTCGCGGTGGTTCATCAGGGTTCAGCCCGGCCTTGCGCAACAGCTGACGGTTATAAAAAAGAACTCTGGTACTGACCAGCCAGGGCAGACCAAATACCCGACCATTGCTGGTAACCGCCTCCCACATCAGGTATTGCTGTTTCAGATCTGCTGTCTGGCTTGAAATATCGAGCAGAGCGCCCTCGGCCATAAAACGGCCCATCCAGGTCGAACCCAGTTCGCAGATATCGGGTGCCCGGCCATTGGCCATGGCGATCACAACTTTATCGAAGCCATTGCCCCAGTTCATCTGCTCGCTGCGAATCTTTATGCCAGGGTTTTCGCGTTCAAATTGCTCGATTACCGGCAGAATGAATTTTTGATCCCAGAAGTTCCAGAACGTCAGTTCCTCGCCGGCCCCTGCACCCGTGCAGACCAGCATCAGCAAAAACAAAACCAACATTATGCGGCAGTTTCGAAACATCGACCTTTTTTAGCAGCAACCCCCGGCAAAAGCAAGCCATTTAATAGATCGAACAAGAAAAAAGCGCGCACCGAAAAGTCTTCGGAGCACGCCCGGTCGTTGTGATTGAGAATCAGTTTCCGGCGGGGGCGGCAGGTGCAGCCGGCGTGGTCGCCGGGGTCGTCGGAGCAGTGGCCCCGGCAGGGGCTTCCGGGGCGGCCTTATCGGCGGTTTTACCTGCTGACAGAGGCTTGCAATCTGCCGGCTTTTTCACTTCCATGCCGAAAATTCTTTTGAAGCCAATTTTAGCACGATTGCGTATTATGGGACTGGCGATTGCGCCGGCAAGCAAAGATAGAACCAGAATCAGGGCAAGATAAAGGCCCCACGGAGTTTTCTTTTCGGCGAAGGGGTCATCAAAAGATCTGATGGCGCCTGCAGGCAGTTCGGCCATTTTTGTCAGCGTCTTGCCAAATGCCATGTTTATCTGGGCGCGGGTGTTCACAGCCCAGCCATTGGCGTCGAGAATCGCGCCGAGATTTCGCTGGCGCAGGCGAAGAGCGGCCATGAGCATCGACGGGCCCGAAATGAGAAGCAGAATGCCGATAACCGCCAGCGGCATCTGCCACCAGGTAAGGCTCATAAAACCAGAAACAACCGATGCGACGGCTGAGCCGACAGCAGCCAGAGCAAGACCGATAGCTGCAAAAATACCGGCAAACTTGCCCGCATCAAAAGGCGGTGGTGGCGGTGCATCTGGTTTCGGGGCCTCAATTTTTGCACCCGCATCATTTACCGAAGCCGAAAGCGAATCGGTCATCGACTTGTCTTTTGAAGCGGCAAATTTTTCGATCTGCTCGTGAATCATTCGGCCCAGACGCTTATATGGCGCCCAGAATGCCTGCCTGATGCTTATCGGATGATCGATGATCTTGACGATCGTGGCATCCCAGTAGTTGCCGGCACGGTCGACAAAAAGGCCATTACGACCGGGGGTCAGCTGATCTGAGTCACCGTCGGTAAAAGCTGCGGCAACCGTCATCTTTTCTGATGAGCCCTGCCTGACGCAATCACAGTAAACCAGAAAGGTATTGCAGGCAGCCGCCATGGTGCTGTGTTTGGCAAGATCTTCGACCTTGACAGCCAGATCACAGCTCCGGCTGTCCATAAACAGGGTGCCAGCCTGGAAAACCGCTTTATTTTTGCCGCCATAAAAGTCTTTAAAAACCACAAAGTTGCTCAACAACTGATAGATAAAGCGATAATAACGCACCAGACGGTCAACATTGCTGATCGCATTGAATTCGGCCTCAACCGCTTTGTCTTTTGCGATCAGATCGCCAAGATTTTTAACGATGTCCGCAGCAAGCAATTCTTTAAGTCTCGCCAGTCCGAACTTCTCGACTGCGGCACCAGTCTTCTGCGCCTGCCATGCTTCATAAGCAGCAAAACGGTTCTTTATGGCGAGCCAGCCTGATTCGGTTAATTTATCAACGCCGCCGGCATAGGGTTTCGCAATTTTAGCGGCGAATTCGTTGATTTCAAGAGCCCAGGCAGGGTTGACCTTATCGGTAAGAGGCAGACTGCCTTCGAGACTGACAACCGCCAGCGGCAATTCTTTCAATTCAGGTGTAGAGGTCGAAAGACTCTTTTTAAGAACCGCCACAAATTCACTTTCGAGATTGGCACTGGCGGCGGCAAATTTGCTGTCATAGGCTGCCAGACGACATCTGACGAAGTAATCATCGATGCGAGGTTTCAGAGTCAGGTAGACCGATGCGAGAGCCGGAGTATCGGCACCGGCGAACATGATGTCGGCAGCTTTTTCTTCAGCCTGTTTCTGCCAGTTTACGTAAGCCGAAGCCTCGACCATAAACTTGTCGAGAAGCGCCTGAGAAATACCGGGCAAACCGCTGCGATCTGTTTCGCTGCCAAGACAGGCGATAATATCGGCAATCGCCTGGCGAATTTTTTCATCAGAAGAGATGTCGGCCGGGACAATGCCATCGCCATTAAAGGCGTTCGCGGCAAAAATCTTTTTGGTATCAGCAAGATCAGCCAGCGCAATAGAGGTTTCCTGGCCCTTGCCAAGATTGTTGAGAATCTGCCGGGCTGAAGCATATAACGCTTTGCCCTCAGCGGTTTCCTGGTTGATGATATCGAGAGGCATGGCTTCGGCCGGCTTAATCAGCACCTCTGGGTTCTTTACCATCGAACAGACCCATTTCAATGCGGCCAGCAGTTCAGGAATCTTGATGCGGCGATCCTTGTCGGCATCGATATAGTCAAGGGTCGTTCGATCGAATTCAATATTGTTCGTCGGGCAGGTCATCGCTGCCCAGAGCTTCGGATCAAGCTGTTCAAGCGATCTCAAATCTTCTGCCGTCTCAAGGCTGACCTGATCAAGACCGCCATAGCGAAAAAATTTCCAGCGATGCGCCCCGTTAGCTGCCGCCATATCCTTCTCCTTCAGAAAAATGTTAAGCCATTCTAACCCAGAATCATATTTAATAAAATCAAAATTCTCTGGACCAATCACCACCGCCGTTTCTTACACGCAAAAAACGGGACTAACTGATAGATCTTTGTCAATCCGGTTTCCAGACCCAAAACCCAGGCAATTTAATGTTTCTGACGGTTTTTTCGTGGCTGACGTCGCAGAATTCATGGTAGATTTACAGAAAATGAGGTGTTTTTATGAAAAAGGGATCTCTCACAAGCTCTCGCTTGCCAGTGGCTTTAATCGCTGTTCTATGCATTATGGCTCTACAGATTCAATCTTTGTCGGGGCAGGAAAACGCCAGCATGAATGAAAAAACGACTAAACCGGACGTTATCGTTGTCGACCCGGGACACCCCTCTGAAACGAGCAATGGCTGCGCGCATCATGGACTGACCGAACTGCAGCTCTGCTGGGACATCGCCCTGAAGCTCGAAAAACTCATAAATGATCAGGCCGGCCTGAAGGCCATCAAAACCAAAGGCAGCGTCGACCAGATGGTGACCAACCGTCAGCGCGCCGAAATTGCCAACGCCGCCGGCGCGGCCCTTATGGTCAGGCTGCATTGCGATTCAGGCAAAGGCACCGGCTGTACGGTTTATTACCCCGATCGCCAGGGTACGGTCGAGGGTGTAACCGGCCCGGCCTGGGAAGTAATCGATAAAAGCCGCAATGCGGCTGAGGCAATGCAGAAGGGTCTCGCCGCCACACTTGGGCAACAGCTGCATTTAAACCCGGTCAAAACCGATTCTGTCACCTTCGTCGGCGCAAAACAGGGGGCATTGACCGGCTCGATTTTCTCGCAGGTGCCCGCGGTCGTTGTCGAGATGGTTTATCTCAACAATGCCTCTGATGCAGCCTTCATTAAAGAACCACAGCATCAGGAACTTATGGCCAGAGCCATATTGCAGGGTATTGTCGAGTATGTCAGAAGCGACACGGAAGAAACCGCTCAGATAAATGAAATACCGACAATGGGCCCAGTCGATACAGATTTAGATACCACCCCAACTATTCCCATGCCCAGATATTGCGTGAACTTTATGCAGGTACCGCATTGCAAGCGCGGCCCTGAGCGCTGCCAGATGTGCCGCGACAAGAATATTATGCGCTGGTGCCTGCTCGACATCGACCCACCCGACCAGGATCGCGTTCAACGACCGGTTATCGAAATCGACATTGTCGGCGAGAAGCACTTCAGGGCTTTTGATATTATAAAAATATTTGAATCTGAAGAAGATATGAAGCAATACATACTGAAAAGTAAATTTCCGGATCGGATATGGGTTCCATGGCCGACCCGGAAAAGTAAAAAGTAAACCCGGTTTTAGAAAAACAGCAGGGTATCGAGTATGAAAACCGGAATCAGTATCAGCAGCGAATAGACGATGTAGCCAAAGAATGAAGGCATTTTAACGCCTGAGGCTTCTGATATGGTTTTGACCATAAAGTTCGGACCATTGCCAATGTAGGTATTTGCGCCCATAAATACGGCGCCGGCACTGATAGCCCGCAGATAGACACCCGGAATGCCAACCACTTCCTTCAACATTGAGGGATCTTTGGCTGCCATACCCTGGGCCAGCGAAAGGTCGGTGAGGTAGGTCGGCGCATTATCAAGAAACGACGACAGGGTACCGGTCACCCAGAAAAACTGCCAGGGCTGGGTGATTCCAAGTTCGGCCCCGCGTTCCTTGAGAATGATAAGTGCCGGAATCATGGTCACAAAAATGCCGGCGAAAAGAATGGCCACCTCATTGATCGGCCCGAACGAAAAGCTGTTTTTAACCCGACAATGCTGCGGGGTCAGGCGCAGCGACATGACGGTCATGGCGATCATGACGATTTCACGGGCTGGTGTCGGCATGAACACGGCAGAAATAATGCCAAGCAGAAACCAGGTATTGCGTTTTCCAGAGACCTTGACCGGGTCTATTTCTTCTTTGTCGCGCTTTAATGCAGATTCTGGTTCGAGGCGGTAATTATATGAGTCGATCAGATAAAAAGCGCCGAGAACAACAGACAGGTTCAGCAGCCACATCGGCAGCAGGCTGAGGGTCCAGAAAAACGGTACACCTTTTAGAAAGCCGAGAAAAACCGGCGGGTCGCCCAGAGGCGTCAGACAGCCACCAAGATTGCTGACAATGAAAATGAAAAACACCGGTATGTGCACGATACGCGTGCGCTGCGAGTTAATCTTGAGCAACGGCCTGATCAGAACCATGCTGGCGCCGGTCGTGCCGATAAAATTCGAGAGTATGGCGCCGATAATGAACAGCAGCGAGTTATTGCGCGGCGTCGCCCTGATATCGCCCTCGACCAGAATGCCGCCCGAAACCACAAACAGCGAACCCAGCAGCACAATGAAAGAAAAGTATTCTTCAGCGCTCAAAATCAGCTCTTTCTGCATCTGATGCGTGATCAGATAATAAAAAACCGGCAAGGCAAAAAGCCCGCTCAGCAAAGCCTTGTTGCGGTTGCGTTCCCAGAAGTGTTCAAAAAGCAGGGGTGCCAGCGCGATGGTAAGCAGCCATGCAATAAAGGGTAAAACTGTGTAAAGCGGCATAAAAATACTCCTTGCGGCACAGAACAACTGAAGAAACGGACGGATGATACGCCTCTTTGCCCGAACCGCAAAAGCCATTTTCCGGCAGATTGCGGCGCTTCTAAATCTGCAAACAACCTGCACCATTTTTTTCGACCCTGTGCAAAGCATTGCGCCCCTTTTATTCGATTTTCGCCGTTTTTTGTCCTGCATAACTTTTGTAATGTATTTTTCGAGAAAAACTTGCTATCATACCCTGCAAATAATTCATGCCGGGCAGTGCCGGCAGAGCTTGGAGAGAAGATATGATCGAGATCATCAGGGTAGCCACCCGCGAACAGATTCAGACAACCGCCACGCTGGCAGCCGAAATCTGGCAGGAACACTACACTCCGATTATCGGCGCCGGTCAGGTACAATACATGATCGGTCGTTTTCAGAGCCCCGAAGCGATAACCAGCCAGATCGACAACGGCGAACTTGTCTATTTTCTCATTCATTTCGCCGGCAATGCCGAAGGCTACTTTGCCATTCAGCTGCGCCAGAACGAGGTTTTTCTCAGCAAGCTTTATGTGAGAGCCCGTATGCGCGGGCGCGGCCTGGCAGCCAGAGCCCTGCAGTTCGTCAAAGCAGTCGCGGCAGACAATTGCCTTAAGCGCATCAGCCTGACGGTGAATAAAAATAACAAGCTGGCCTTGCAGGCCTACGAAAAGCTTGGCTTTGCCAGTGAAGGCCCCACCGTAACCGATATCGGCGGTGGCTTCGTCATGGACGACTACATTCTTGCCCTCAATATGACGAAATAATCGCCTGCGCAGCCGCCTGCCAGCCGCCGAAACGCGGCAACCGCAGCGCCAGTTCGTCAGGAAAAAACTCAGAAACGAACAGTTGTCGTCCCTCAACCGGCAGCTGCAGCCATAAGGCATAGGCATGCAGCAGATGATGCGGTGCTCCCATCTCTTCGATGTCTTCGGGGCCAAGCTGATCGTTACAGCGTTTGATAAAATACAAGCCGTTATTGGCGTAGAGCTTGTCGCCAACTAACGGAAAGCCAAGATTGGCGAGATGCGCCCTGATCTGGTGCTTACGCCCGGTTTCCAGCCGCACCAGCAGAAGACTCTCATCATCGCTGACACCCAGTCGAAAAACTTCGCTGCGCGCCGTTTTGCCCTCACCCTCGGATGCCGGCAGCATTTTATAACGCACCGGCGGTTCACCAGCCTCTTTGAGGGGCTGATCGATCATAACGTGTGGCTGCGAAAAACTGCCGCTAACAACCGCCAGATAAAACTTTTCTTTGAGAATTTGCCCAGGGTCGCGTCGCAAGCGGCGATTTGTAAAATTCTTTTTCATGAACAGCATCAGACCGCTGGTTTCGCGATCGAGCCGATGCAGCGGATTAAGCTCGGGCAGCCCCTCATCGCGGCGCAGAATTGCGGTCATTGTCTGAAAAATGAAACGATGATTGCCGTGAACCGGCAGATCGGCCGGTTTGCTTACCAGAATCAGGTTTTCGTTTTCCCAGATCTTGTGATAACAGGTGTCGAGGTCGCGCTCGTAAAAATCGGGTATGCAGAACTGCAGTTCATCGCCTGGTTTGAGAATCTGATCCGGCGCTGCCGCCAGACCGTTAACCTTAAGCTGGCCGCTGGTGATGCGGACAAACCAGGCATCACGGTCGCAATAGGTAAAGCGCGTTGCAACCGATTCAACAAGAGTCTTTCCGGCCGACTGCTCGGTTATTGAAGTTTTGAGTTCGAGGCAGAACCTCATCTTCAGACCTTATCGAGGTTGGTAACGCCGAACGGAATATGAACCGACGGAATACTCTTGCCCGATGCCGACTTGAGATGCACCATCTGGTCGTCAAAAAAGATGTGCGGGTGCATTACCTCGAGAATTCTGCGCTTCTCGATACCACCGAGAAAGAAGGCCTCGTCGATGTGCATTTTCCATTTTCGCAGCGTGTTGATGGCGCGTTCATGGGCGGGGGCACTGCGGGCAGTGACGATGGCGATGCGCAAAAACCTTTTGTAGCCTTTTATGCGACGTTCCTGCAGGCGATCGAACTTCTGAAACACCGACAACTGCTTGAATAGTTTGAACAGCGGGCCCGGGTCAAGCGGTTTGTCGGCCTGGCGCGACTCCGATTCATGGAACTGGTCGATATCGTGGCTTTCCTGAAACACTTTTTCGGCCTCATCATCGACGAGGACACCGTCAAAGTCAAAGGCGATGCGCAGTTCGTCATCGGCCATATCATCTTCGAAAGCGCTGCCGAGAACCGTTCCGGCCGGGTAGCCCGCCTTGATAGCCTCTTTCACATCTTCGGCGCTGGCCGACAGAAACAGCGAAGCATTGAAAGCCGGAATATACTTGATCGGCGACTTGCCGTTCAGAAAGCCGGCTCTGATAATTTCAAGATTGTAATGGTGCATTGAATTGAAGACGCGCAGACCGGTGTCCGGGTCATTTTTCGACAGCAGCACCACCTCGATCGGCTGCCGGCCGGGGAAACGCTTGTTGATCGACAAGAGGCGCCTGACGAAAGGAAAAGCAACCCCGGGCTTCAACGGCACATTCTGCTTCTGACGCTGGTATTTGCGGTAATTGTCGTAACCGCGTTCTTTAAAAACCTTGTCAGATTCGCTGAGATCGAACAGAGCGCTCGAGGCAACCGCTATTACAAGCTTATCCTTGATTTCAAAAGGCATATAATTTCCACCGCCGGTCGGATGAGATAGTTCTAAGGGCGTCAGGCGCCGCATCGGCAGAATCGCACGAATTATTTACGATAGTTGAATCAGCTCTGCTTCTTTTCGAGTTCTTCCCAGCGTTCAAGCCAGACCATAAGGTTTTCTTCGAGTTCGAGCAGGCGACTGTGCAGCTGCCCCGAATTCTCACCCGATTTATAAAAGGTCGGGTCAGCCAGACGCTTCTGAATCTCTGAAATCTCGGTTTCGGCTGCTTGAATAATGCCTGGCAAAGACTGCAGTTCCTGCTTTTCTTTAAAACTGAGCTTCTGCGGCCGGCTTTCGGAAGCGGCGGCCTTCGCCTGCTGCGCCTGCCGTGCTTTTTCTGTCTCCAGGGCTTTCTGCTGCGCGTCTTCAATCGCCCGGCGTTCGGCCATCCATTCGTCATAACCGCCGATGATCTCTCTTACTTCGCCATTACCGGCAAAAGCGACGGTGCTCGAAACCACATTGTTCAAAAATGTTCGATCGTGGCAGATCAGCAGAACCGTGCCGCTGAACTCGACCAGCAGTTCTTCGAGCAGTTCTAGGGTTTCGATGTCGAGGTCGTTGGTAGGTTCATCGAGAACCAGCAGATTGGCCGGCATGGTAAACAGCCTGGCCAGCAGCACGCGATTGCGCTCGCCGCCAGAAAGAATGCTGACTTTGGTCTTTGCCCGCTCTGAGTTGAATAGAAAATTCTGCAGATAGGTAATGATATGAATGCTGCGCCCGTTGACTTCGACCGTATCGCCGCTGGGCTGCACGTTTTCCCAGACGGTTTTCTGCTCGTCGAGCTGGGCCCGCATCTGGTCGAAATAAACCGTCTCGAGACTGGTGCCATAGCTGACTTCGCCGGTGGCAGGCTGCAGCTGCCCCAGCAGCAGCTTAACCAGCGTCGTTTTGCCGCAGCCGTTGGCACCAACGACACCGATCTTGTCGCCACGGCAGATTTTCAGCGAAAAGTCTCTGATGATCTGTTTGTCATCATAGGCAAAGCTGATATTTTTTGCTTCGATCACGTCGCGACCTGAGTTTGCCGCCTGGCTGATCTGCATATTAACCTTGCCGACATGCTGCCGGCGCTGTTTTCTTTCTTCGCGCATTTTTTTAAGCGCCTTGACGCGGCCTTCGTTGCGGCTACCGCGCGCTTTAACACCTTTTCTGATCCAGACTTCTTCCTGGGCGAGTTTTTTGTCGAAGCGTTCCCAGTCTTTCATCTCGGCGGCCAGAACCTCTTCTTTGCGTGCCAGAAAGGTGTCGTAACTGCATTCCCAGTCGTAGATGCGACCGCGGTCGACCTCGATGATACGGTTCGCCAGCCGGCGCAGCAGCATGCGGTCATGAGTGACAAAGAGAATCGTAATGCCGGTGCGCAGAAGAAAATCTTCGAACCAGGCGATTGTATCGATATCGAGATGGTTGGTCGGTTCGTCGAGCAGCAGCACGTCAGGCTGCGAAACCAGAGCCGCCGCCAGCAGCACCCGGCGTTTCTGACCGCCGGAAAGACTTTCATAGCGCCAGTCGCCATCGATATCCATGCGCGAAATAATGCGGCCGATATCGTCGAGCAGTTTCCAGGCTTCGAGTTTGTCCATTTGCTGCCGCAAAACTTCGAGTTCTTCAGCAGCATCGGGACTGCCGGCCTTGAGCGCATTCTCGGCCTCGTGATAACTGACGATCAGGCGGCCGCTTTCCCCGAGAGCATTGGCGATAATGGCAAACGCGCTGCCCTGAAGATCCAGTGGGATATTCTGAGCGAAATATGAAACCCGCACATCGGTGCCGGTCTGAACAATGCCCGAGTCAGGTTTGACTTCGCCGGCCAGGGTGCGCATCAGAGTCGTTTTACCGGCCCCGTTGCGGCCGAGCAGGCAGATGCGCTGATTTTTCTCGATCTGCAGATTGAGATTTTCGAGAATTACCGTACCGCCGAAAGAAAGGCTGACATTCTGCAGTGAAACAAGTGCCATTTCGCTCATTATCTCCAGAAAAGCGTAAATTTTCAGACAGACAGCATACTCTAAACCGCCCCCGCAGGCGAGAAAAATCTATATTTATGCGCCCGCCGCGACCTGACGACAGAACTGGCAGCCGAGCCGGATAAACCTGTTTTATTGATTCCTGTAAAATTAAAATCTGGTTAACCGGTTCGGCGGCCCGGTCTATCAGTCGGGTTGCTTTTTCTTCAGCGATTCGCTTCGCTCACAAGCTTACGAAAAAGCAATCCCGACTTCTCCCCGCGCCTTGTCCTAACCCAAAACCGGCTTTATTCACGCAACTATCAATAATTTCACACTCATCGATAATAATGGCCTGGGCAGCAGCATGATGGTAAAATTGGCAGAGATAAAAACTGGAGAGTAACTGATGCATCGGCCGCCTGAGTGCCTCTATGCCGCTTTTGATACCTACCCCGCACCAAAAGGGGCGGCAATTCACATTCGCGAATTCTCTGCCGCCCTGTTCGAGCATTTTGGCAGCGGGCTGCTGCTGGCGCTCGGTTCGCCAGAACTGCCGGCCTGGCAGTTCGAGGGTAACTGCGAAATCAGGCGCATGATCTCTGATGAAAGCAATTTTCTCAGAAAAGCCGGTGAGTTTTCGCAGTTTGTGCAGTTTCATGCCGTGCTTCTGAAAAACGACCTCAGACTCGCGCATTTTCGCGACCCCTGGGGCGGGCTGCCGATTCTGCGAAGCGTTGCCTCACAATGCCGCACGGTATTTGAAGTCAATGCTCTGCCATCGATCGAGCTGCCGGTCAGGTTTAGAAACATTACGTCGGTGGTGCTCGATAAAATCAGAAACATCGAAAACGAGTGCCTGCAGCGCTCAGACGCGATAATCTGCCCTTCTGATGTCATTCGCAATTTTCTGATTGAACGTGGCGTTGCTGCCGGAAAAATCAGTGTCATCAGAAACGGTGCGGTCAGCATCGACCCGGCCGGTCTGTCGCGTCCCGAAGAGGCTCCCGCAGACTACCTGGTCTATGTGGGCGCCGTACAATCATGGCAGGGCATCGAGATTCTCTTCAAGGCCATGACTTTTCTCGCCGACATGCCTGATTTAAAGCTGGTTCTTTGCGTCTCGGGCAGCAGGCAGCGCCTCAAATTTCTTAACAAGCTGGCTGAGCGCATGCAGATAAACGACCGGCTCGTCTGGCAGTATCGTCTGAACCAGAACGAACTGCTGCCATGGCTGGTGCATGCCCGCATTTCGGTGGCGCCACTCACCGAATGCACTCGCAATCTGCAGCAGGGCTGCTGCCCCCTCAAAATTCTCGAAGCCATGGCCATGAAAGTGCCGGTCATTGCCTCAGACATGCCGGTAGTAAGAGAACTGGTCGATCACAATCAGACCGGCTGGCTGGTTCGCCCCGACCGCCCTTCTGAACTGGCCAGGGCGGTCCGCATACTGCTGGCAAACCGACCGGAGGCCGACAGAATCAAAGATGCCGCCCACGTGAAAGTGACACGTGACTTTTCGTGGCAGAAAGCGGCGGCAGAACTGCGCGCCCAGTATGAACGGCTGTGTGAAAAACCGGTGAAAAATTTCTGAACAAAGCCTGACTGCAGGCCGGTGAAAAAATTCCAGACACTGTTGATTAACCCGGGTGCTGTATCCGGAAATTGTGAACAGAAAATGCGTGTTGTGCTATACTGAACGGGTCAGTAGAGAGGAGCCCGCGATGAAATTGTTTTCAGCTCTGCGCAAATATTTTGCCCTGACTTCGGCTCAGCGGCAGTTCATTTCGAAAGGCATCTGGGCCTGCAATCAGCCGCCGTCGACAATCATCAGCTTTCTGAGGCCGCTGGCAGCATTTGATTCTGACCTCGACAAAGGCCGTGACCAGCTGATGAAAATCGGTTGTGGCGGTCTGATTCTGTCTTTTGTCGTCGCCATAATGATTGGTAACGAGGTGATTCCGGAATCTTCGGCGGGTATTGCCATGTTTCTGGTGCTGACCCTGGGTGTTGGTTCATTCATTGCCCGCTGGCTGCTCGGCAGCATGGATATGCACAACAATCTGCGCCTGTTCGTCGTGCCACTGCTCAACGCCCTGCAACAGGACATGGCACCCGGCAAAAACATGATTTTCAAGCTTGATCTGCGCGGCAAGACCTGCAAGAGCAAGATGATCAGCCAGAAACACGACAACCCCGGCTGGTTCAGATACCCGAAACTCAGCACCTATAATTTTAAAGACTACTGGTTCAGTTGCGTCGCACCGCTTGTCGATGGCTCGACCCTTAAAATAACTGTTGACGACAAGGTCAGGCAGCGCAAGAAAACCTATTCAAGCCGCTCAGGCAAAACCAAATACAAAACGAAAATCAAGATCAAAAGCAAGATAAGCGCATCGCTGGCCATGAAAACCAAAACCTATGATCTCGAAAAGGCCGGTTCACTGAACAATCTCTGCGACCGTCTCAAAGTCAAAGATAAAGACCGGCGCAAAGCGGTTGGTATGACGGTTTATCTAATATCAGCCAGCGAAGCATCGGTTATGGAACCATCGGTCTGCCTGGGTCTGGTTGGCAAAATTCTTATGAACGCCACACCGGCGAAAGCAAAAGGAGCCTGACATGGAAAACTGCAGCATGAAACGAGGTTTCTTCTTTCTGCGCCCCTGCGATCACCCGGCGCGCCGCCAGTGCACAATCTGCGGCCAATATTTCTGTGACGAGCATCTGCGCATCAGGCTGGGTAGAAACGAACCGGCATGCCTCGACTGCCTGGGCAAAGAACTGCAGAAGCCTAACCGGGGCACCGATTATGAAGACGACCTGTTCGACCCGGGCTGGTCTTATGGCTACCGCCGCAATTTTTATTCGGGTTCGCACTATCGGCCGTGGTATATCGGCCAGGCAAATGCTGACGCCAGCTTTGACGGTCATGAAGTCAGAGTTTTCGACAGTGAATCAGCCGATGATTTTGACGATGACCCGAACGCTGAAGCAGACGGATTCGACAGCTGATGCGCATTCTCTGGCTCACTGAGAATTACCCGCCCCGGCGGGGCGGCATGGCGCAGGCCTGCGACCGCATTGTACACAACCTGAGAAAAGCGGGTCTGACGGTCGATCTCGTATTTTTCTCGTGCGCGGCGGCAGAAACAAGAGTCATCGAGAGACAGAACGGCCGCGAGATAGTCGCCGCGATGAGCGAAAGCCATGCCCACGACCTGAACTGCCTCTACAACCTGCTTACAAGCCCGGCCAATCGACAGGATTACACACACATCGTCGCCTTTGGCGGCAATCTGCCGGTTATTGCACTGCCTGTCTTCAAAGCCTGGCTCGGCTGCCGTGCCATAACGCTCTTTCGCGGCAATGATTTCGATCTCGGGGTTTTTGTGCCACAGCGCCGGCTCGCCCTTTATGACGCGATTGCAGCCTCTGATGCCATCTGCGTCCTCAGCGGTGAAATACAGCAAAGGGTCGCCAGTTTGCGGCCACGGGCTGATATCAGGCTGATTGCGAATGGTATCGACCTCGATATGTGGCAACCGCAGACTTTCGACGTCGACAACGCCAGAAAATGGCGGGCCGAAAACGGCAGTGCCACAAAGCCGGTTGTCGGCCTGATCGGCCAGTTTAAAAACAAGAAGGGCGGACTGTTTTTTCTTGAAAACGTTCTGGCCGCCGGGCTCGAAAATGCCATGCAGTTTCTCATCGTCGGTGATATCGAACCGGCCCTGCAAAGCTGGCTGAGCGAAAAACAACAGATTCTCAAAGTCTGTATCGTGCCCTTCACCGACAGGTTCGATCTGATCAGTCACTATCTTGCCTGTGATTTCATTGCCCTGCCCTCCCATTACGACGGCATGCCGAATGTTCTGCTCGAGGCCGGGGCCCTAGGTCTGCCGGTGATTGCGGCCAGAACCGGCGGCATCAGTGAAGTGCTGCCTGCAGAAATGCGGGCACTGACCTTTCACCCGGGTGACGCCGAAGGCTGCCGCCAGGCACTGCAGAACGCCTGCACCATGTCTGCCGATAACCGCCAGACAGCCGGAAAAGCACTGCAGAAAAAAATAAGCAGCGACTTTGCCGTTGCCAGAGAAACTTCAGCTTATATTCAGCTGATAAATTCAATATAAAAGAGGAATTTATGACAACCAGAAAAACTGCCAGTCTCATAATTCTTATGCTCAGCGTTTGTGTGTCCTTGTTCATTTCCGGCTGCGGCGAACAAAAAGCACCGGCCACGCAGGCACCTGCGGTACAACCTCCTGTGACCAGCCAGCCGGAAGCTGCCCGACCGGCCGACGAGGCTGGCGAAAGCTACCTGGCCCGTTTCAAGTTCAAAACCGGCGACGGCTCAGAAGCGTTGAGCATCAAACGCTACAAAGACCACGACAAGATAGAGCTGAGCTTTGAAGGCACCAATTCAGTTTTTAAAGGCAGAACCGAAGTCGCCGACCGGGTAAAATACAAGGAAGTTGCCGGTGAAGCAGGTGAAAAGCAGCTGGTAGCCGAGGTAAAAATCAAACCCGACAGCGTCAAACTTGTCGATGAAAAAGAAGCGCTGATCTGGAAAGTCAGGTTCAACGACGACAAGATCAAGATCAGCGACAATGAAGATGGCAACAATTCATGCGAAATCAAGATCAAATCGGCTGATAAGGGCGAGATTCGCGATCAGTCAGGCAACGAAATCGGCAATGTCAGATTTTACAGTGATAACGGCAAGCTGAAAGTAAAAGATGCGGCCGGCGCAGAAATACTGGTTACCAAAGACAGTCAGTTTTCGCTCGCACCCGGGGTCATTCTTTTCAAGCACATTCCCCTCGTCCACCGTGCCATAATCATTTCAGAGATTCTTCGCCGGGGCAGATGAAAACCCTGTATTACTGCTTTGGGGGCGGCCTCGGTCATTTCACCCGTTTTATCGCCTGGTGTCATACCACAGGCGAAAAGCCGCTACTGCTGACCAATTGCCCGGCCGCCACCGACAGCCGGCTGCTTCCAGTTGGCGTTGCATGCCTGACGCCAGAAAAATCTGCCCTTACCAGAGATGGTCTGCGCACATGGCTAAAAGAAACGCTGTTTGAGAACAAACCTGACCGACTGATCATCGATGCTTTTCCGGGCGGCATATTTGGTGAGCTTTGTGAGCTGCATGAACTAGATTCGATCGAGTGCATCTATCTTGCCCGGATTCTGCAGCTCGAAAAATATCTGCAGCGAACCGGCCAGTACCGCCTGCCGAAAATAAGCAGTATTTTTGAGCTCGAAAGGCTCAAGCCGGAGCACCAGGCATTTAACGCGCAGCTATGCAGTCAAATCAGCAAAATCGAGTTGCTCGATCCGCCAGCTCAGGTCGTCGAACCCATTGCCCGGCAATTGCCGGCAGAATTCTCGCTGATTATACATTCGGGCCCTGTCAGCGAAGTAGAAGAACTCTGCCGTTATGCGCTGGAAACCAGCGAAATAAGAGGCTGTGAAACGCCTTTTGTCGTGGTGAGTTCGGGCGAGCGGCCCAGTTCATGCCTGCCTTCAGCGCTTCACTTCAATCTGTGGCCGGCCGGCTGGCTCATTACAAGGGCCAGCTCAGTCTTCTCGGGCGCCGGCTGCAATATTATCAGGCAAATGCGTGGTAGCCAGAAGCCGCATTTCGCGATACCATTCGCCAGGGCCCTGGACGATCAGTTCTTCAGACTTGCCAGCTGTCGCTGACTTCAAAAGTAGCCGGCTTCGCGCAATGCCGAAGTTAAAACCGCGAACTGAGTTTCGAGGCGCTGAAAAGCAAAATCATATTCTTCGCTCTTTCCGGCCTTGAGAAGGTCTTCAAGGTCGATAGCAGCCTGTTTAAGTGCTTTTGCCGAAATATTGGCTGCCGATCCCTTGATATTGTGGGCAAGTCGCCTTGCATCATCATACTCTTTCTGAATCAGAGCCAGTTTCAACTCGCTGACGTGCAGCGGCGTATCACTGAAAAAAGCTTTGATTATGCGCCGCACCAGAGCCACATCGTTCATCAGTCGCGCCTGCAGCTCCTTTTCCCCGAATACCTCCAGATCCGAATATCCCATACCTTTCTCCTGCACTATTTCTGCAACCTGAACCGGTTGCGTTTTTTCTTTTGAAAGCCACAGCGACAGTTTTTCGACCAGATCCTTCGGCTGTACCGGCTTGGCAATGTAGTCATCCATGCCTGACTGAATACATCTTTCCTTGTCACCCTGCATTGCATTTGCGGTCATCGCAATGATCGGAACAGAAGGATTGAGAACAGAGGTCGCGCCGCCACGAATTGTTTGGGCCGCTTCAAAACCATCCATCATTGGCATCTGGCAGTCCATCAACACCAGCTGATACTGTTTTTGCTCAAGAGCAGCTATCGCTTCAACACCATTGTTAACCAGATCGACTTTATAACCAAGCTTTTTGAGAATGGCCAGAGCCACTTCCTGATTGGTGTAATTATCTTCGACGAGAAGAATTCTGACATTGCGGCGGTTGGCTTCGGCCACATGATGCCGCGTAATCAGGGTCTGCGAAACCGCCCCTGAATCGAGGCCAGCAACCATCGCCAGACAATCGTGCAGCTGTGATTGCCTGATTGGCTTGGTCAGATAACCTGAGAAGCCGGCCTTCTGTATCCAGGCGGCGTCACCGCGGTGCCCCAGTGATGTGAGGAGAATGAGCCGGGTCGAGCTGATTTTGGGGTCCTGTTTGATCAGCATCGACAACTCACGACCATCCATTTCGGGCATCAGCATATCGAGAAGCGCAACCCTATAGGGGTCGCCGGCATCAACGGCCTGTTTAAGCATCACCAGAGCGACCTTGCCATCTTCAGTCTCTGAATAGCGGCAGCCCCAGTTGGCCAGAAGACTTGTGACCAGCAGGCGGTTGACCGCATGGTCGTCGACGACGAGAATGCGAATTCCCTTGATATCGGCAACTGGCAGCTCTTCGGCATGCTTCTGATCTGTCTGTTTACGGAAACAGGCAGTGAACCAGAATTTCGACCCCTCATGCAGCTGGCTTTGCACACCAATTTTACCACTCAGCAAGGTTGCAAGCTGTTTAGAAATAGCCAGACCCAGGCCGGTGCCACCAAATTTGCGAGTCGTCGAACCGTCTACCTGCGTAAACAGGCTGAAAAGCCTTCCGAGACTTTCTTCCGGAATCCCGATTCCGGTGTCTTTGATGATAAACTTGAGCACAACTTCGTATTCGTTCTCGTGCTCATTCTCAACAGTTATGACTACCTCACCCTTTTCGGTGAATTTGACTGCGTTTCCGACCAGGTTGATGATTATCTGCCGCAATCGGCCGGGGTCGCCTACCAGCAGTGATGGTACTTCGGGAGCAACAAGACAGGCCAGTTCAAGATTTTTTTCGTGCGCCTTGATGGCCAGCATTTCAATTGCATCTTCGACAGTGGTGCGCAGGTCGAAGTTTATCTCTTCCAGGCTCATTTTACCGGCCTCGATCTTCGAAAAGTCGAGAATATCGTTGATCAACGACAGCAGATTTTCGGCACTTGAGCGCACCACTTCTGCATACTGCCTTTGTTCTGGCGACAGTTCAGTATCGAGCATCAGGCTGCTCATGCCAATGATGCCGTTCATCGGGGTTCTGATTTCGTGGCTCATGTTGGCGAGAAATTCACTCTTGGCCTGGTTGGCCTGATCGGCCTGGGCAGCCAGCTCGCGTGCCCTGCTGGTGATTTCCTGCAGCTCGGCATTCGCTTTTTCCAGTTCAGAAAGGGTTTTAGCCACTTTTTCTTCGGCGAGCTTGCGCCGGTCTATATCAATTATGACGCCATCCAGCCAGAGCAGATGCCCATTCTCGTCGTAGACACCCTGTCCACGCTCGAAAACCCAGATAAATCTGCCATCACTGCGGCGAATGCGGTATTGCATCTCATAGGGTTTTCGCCCATGAATACAGTTTCGCATAATCTGATCGTTGGCGCGCAGGTCATCTGCGTGAATAACGCTCGCAAAAGAACGAACGGCGTGTCTGATAAAATCTTCGGCAGGGTAGCCGGTCAGCCTCTGCACTTCATCGCTGATGAATTCCATGGTCCAGTGCTGGTCGTTCAGACAACGGTAAGAGATGCCGGGAAGGTTTGCCACCAGAGTTTTCAGTCTTTCCTCGCTGCGGCGCAGCTCTTCTCTTACCCTGTATTGATCTGTGACATCATGAAAAACCAGAACCACGCCCTTGATTGCCCCGTCGACATCGCGAATCGGGGCAGCGCTGTCGGCAATCTGTCTTGCAGTTGCATCTCTCGCAATAAGGGTGGTGTCACTGGCGAGCTCGATAATTTCGCCCTTTTCGAGAACCTCATCGACCGGGCAGCTTACCGGCTTGCCAGATTTGTAACTCACAGCCTTGAAAACATCGTTAAGGTGCGTTCCCAGTGCGTCATGAAGCGCCCAGCCGGTGAGTTTCAGCGCTATCGGATTGATTCTGGTAATTATGCCTTCAAGATCTGTTGCTATGACCGCATCGCCGATCGAATTGAGTGTGATAAAAAGGTCATTTTCCCTTTCACGCAATTCGCGGGATCTTTCTGCAACCAGCAGCTCAAGATTGAACTGCCGGCTTCTGAGAAAACCGACAAAAAGTGTCAATAAAAACGTAATCACGATGCCGACGCCGGCGGTAGCCCCGACTGACCGTTCAAGCCTGCCGCTGGCAAGGTAACTCGGGCCCGGGTGAACGTTCAGAATCAGACAGCGGCCAAAAATGAACATTGGGTAACGCAGGTGCATAGCCTTGTCCTGCAAAAAAGGACTATCTGAGACAAGCCCTGTTGCTTCGGGAAAAACCGCAAGAGTTCTGAACGAATCGGCGTTACAATCAGTGACTGTCAGACAGACGCCCTCGTTAACGACAAAACTGCCAGGAATAATGCTGTTGATGATATCCTGAACCTTAAAAGCGGCACAGACAAAGCCGACTAGCTCTTTTTCATTAAAAACCGGCTGAACGACTATCAAGTGGTTAACATCGTCTCCGACTGCACCGCGACGGACATTGAAAAACTCGGAACATACCAGCCCCGTTCTTTCAGCCTCGTCAATCAGCTTTCTGAATTCCGGGCCGCCGTATAAATTACAGCCCTGCCAGCGCGGGTTAGCCTCGAACGGAAAAACATAGGCAATCGGAAAATAAACCTCTGAAGGGGCCGCCGCGATTCTTGCGCCACTCTGATCGAGAGAAAACAGCGTGAAGTCTCTGAAACCCTGACTCTTGATATCGTCAGTAAATGCAGCTACATCTGAAGCCGGCACCCGTGGCACCCAGGCCCAGGCCTGCACTGACAAAGTTCTGGCCAGCGGTCTGACAAAGTAGGCAAACTCATCGTATGTTTTTTTGCCTCGGCCGTTGCCAAGCAGCTTGGAAAGCTGTTCCAGATCGCGACGCAGCTGCTTGAAAGAAGCACTGACCAGCTGGTTTTTAGCATCGGCGATCCAGCGGAATTCCTGCCGGTTTCTTGCGCTTTCAGCTTCCTGAACGAGGTTTGTGATAAAAAGAGTTGTCAGCAGCCCAAAAACTAGAGAAATGATGGTTTCTGAATGGGCCAGCCACCACAATGATCGCCGGGGGGTGAACTTTTCGCGCCAGAAAAGCAGAAACAGGCTCAGCAGAGCCACAAACGCGAGCAGCATGGTTCCTTTTATGACGTCGAGGCGGGCCTGCATCAGCATGCTTTTCCAGCCTTCGGCCAGCACATCGATACAAAGAAGAATCAGCACTTCATTGGTTTTCGGGTCAGACACCGGCACGAATGCCGAAACAAAGGTGCCGTATTCGTCGGTGTAGGGGCCGACCACGGCCGGTCCACCATCATTAAAAGCCTGCCATAGCCTGGGATCTGGTTTTTCATATACTGTCCCGACCGGAGAGGCCTGGGGATCATCAACAGCGTAGTTCTCCGGACCAAAAACCAGCAGGGAACCTCTTCTGGCTACGGTATAGATACCGCGCAGGCCCGAATGCGAACGGCTGTATGCCTGCATCTGGCTTCTTAACCGCAGAAAGGCTGGATTTTTTTCGTCTTCGGCCGTAAAAGAGAGGTCGCGAATACGGTCATGATTCAGCGTCTGAGCGATGGCAATGCCATTTCTCAGGGTTTCGTGGCGAAACATGCTGTCATAAGCCTTGCCGCGCCAGTCGGTGGCCCACCAGCCGGCGGCCAGAAGCATCGGCAGCAGAAGAGGCAGAAAAAGGCGGCGAAATACCAGAGAGTCTTCACTGGCAGGCATTTTTCGGCGAAAATGCAGCCAGAGCCCGGTCATGATAAGAATGGCACAGAGAGCCCGAAAAACTATCGCCGGTATGCCTGTGGCAGCCGCAAAAGTTTCTGTGTTGAAACCGTCTGAAGGCCAGATAACCGAGGGTGCGGCCAGAAGCCCTGCAAAAATGCCGTAAAAGGCCATAAAGATTGCCGACAGCCCGAGCGAGAGGCTGGAAGTTTTTCGCGCTTCATGCAACAGAATCCAGGTTGCCAGAAGCGAGCCGGGCAATGCCAGAAAGTAGCGACAGCCGGCTGTAAAAGCATCGAGACCATAAAAACCACAGAGCCCAGCCAGCAGAAACAGAAAAAGCATCAGCCAGCGCGGCAGCTGCAACCCCCGCTGCGCGATCAGACTTTGCCGGCCAAATTCCATCAGTGCAAGAAAAGAAGCACCCAGGAAAACAATACGGGCAAAGCTAATCCATAAGCCGTTTGCGACAAAAATTGCCCAGAGATCGAGCCATTCGTTCGCACCGTGTAGAAACCCGAACAGCGCAAGTGATTTCCAGTGCAGCTTTTGCTCTTCGTCCAGCACTGAAAATCGCCATGCAACGATCGACAGCATGAAAAATGCGATGCCGTAAAGGAAATATATATAGTCAAGCTGGCCTGAAAACCAGTTTTCTGACATGACTCAAATCTCTCAATTCTCGATCGTTTCGGTTTTATGCCAAAGGAACAGC
>OFEK01000356.1_pt1 | contig 53214 bp, 34 predicted proteins | sample 1521131 | NCBI WGS metagenome assembly OFEK01 (sample SAMN05720209, study PRJEB24109) | activated sludge metagenome | isolation source: Anaerobic digester | place: China | collected 2015-12-16
ATAATCCAATCACCGCACCATTTTCATTCTCCCGGGTGTGACGAAGGAACATGAATGACTGTGGTTTTTCAACCCTGCGGAGACGCACAGACATCGCGCCCACCGCCGCACAGACATTGCCCATCCCTCTCCGCCCCCGATTATTGTTGAAAATTCTTCACACCCTCTTGACATGAAGCGAACAAAGAATTAACTTGGAATCGCTTCCAAGTTTTTTTTTCTAACTGCCTTCCAGTAGTCCAGAGGAAAGCGTGGGCGTTACCATATACGATATCGCCAGAGAAGCCAACGTCGGCGTTGGAACCGTTTCCAGAGTACTGAATAATCACCCCTCAGTATCCGAAACGACGCGCTCGCATGTGCTCGAAGTGGCGCAGCGGCTCGATTACAGTCCCAACGCATCGGCGCAACGGCTGGCGCGGCGCAAAAGCCGCACCATCACGGCCATCATGCCGTACATCACCAACTACTTCTTCGTCGAAATGCTGGGCGGCATACAGGACCGCCTGTTCGAGGACGATTACGATCTCCTCCTCTACGGCGTCAACCATCCGCAGCAAATCGACAATTACCTTCAGCGCTCGTTGCGGGCCGGACATTCCGATGGCATGCTCATCGCATCCATCGATCTACCGCCGGATTATTCGCAGCGCTATCTGAAGAACAATTTTCCCATAATCCTTGTTGATCGATTTCACGAACCCTTCGACTCGTTTTACATCGAGAATGTCGAAGGCGCCCGCGATGCCACGCGCTACCTGATCACCCTCGGACATCAGCGCATCGCCATGATCGCGGGCACGCCCGAAACCGGTCCGACGCGCGAGCGCAGCAAGGGCTTTCTCGAGGCCTGCGGCGAATCCTCCTTCGTGCGAAACTGCGGCATTCACCACCCCTTCATCGAGAAGCGCAACGACGGCTACTCCAAGGAAGGCGGCTACGAGGTGATGCGGCGGCTCCTGGATCTGCCGACGGACGACCGCCCCACGGCGATGTTCATCGCCAGCGATATCCAGGCCATCGGCGCCATGCACGCACTCAAGGAGCGCGGGCTGCGTTGTCCCGAAGACATGTCCATTGTGAGTTTCGACGATATCGAACTCGCACAGTACTATGGCCTCACCACCATGCGGCAACCCATTCGCAAACTCGGCGAATTGGCCACACAGCGGCTGTTCGAGCGCATGGACAGGCCCAACCTCGATCCCCTGCACCGCCGGTTCATACCGGAGCTGATTGTCCGTCAAACGGCCGGGTCGCCTCCGTCCCGGTTCATTTCCCTGTAAGCAGCCCGCATACGCGGAGGTGTTATGAAACGTTGCTTCATGTTATTGATCGCTCTCATGCTCCCTGCCACGATGCTCGCCGGTACGACGGGGAAAATCGCGGGCAAGGTTGTGGATAAAACCACCGGCGAGGGTGTTCCGGGAGTGAATGTGGTCCTCGTCGGTACGAGCATGGGCGCCGCCACCAATCTCGATGGCGAATACACCATACTCAACGTGTCGCCCGGCACCTATCAACTCAAATTCACCGCCATCGGCTACGCTCCGGTCACGGTCAACGAAGTCCGCGTGAGCATCGACCTCACCACGCGCATCAATGCGCAGCTCGGCGAAACCGTGGTTGAACTGGGTGAGGAAGTCGTCATCACCGCCACGCGTCCACTGGTGCGCAAGGATCAGACCGCTTCCACCGCCGTGGTGGGCAGCGATGAAATCGACGCCCTCCCGGTGACCGAGGTCAGCGAAGTGCTGAACCTGCAAGCCGGTTACATCGACGGCCATGTGCGCGGCGGACGCCGCGGCGAGGTGGCCTATTGGATCGACGGCGTGCCGGTGACCGATGCATACGACGGCGGCACCATTGTCGAAGTCAACAAGAATCAGGTGCAGGAATTGCAACTCGTCAGCGGCGCCTTCAACGCCGAATACGGACAAGCGCTGTCCGGTGTGGTCAACATCGCCACCAAGGACGGCAGCAACACCTACAGCGGCAGTTTCGGCACGTACATCGGCGACTATCTCAGCAGCCACGATGATATTTTCCGCGGCATCGACGAGGTACAGCCCACGGCGATACGGAATTTCGATCTCTCGCTCTCGGGCCCGGTGATCAAGGACAATGTGTTCTTCACCGCCAACGGACGCTATGTGAAATTCGGCGGCTGGCTGCATGGCATACGCCGCTACAATCCCTCCAACATCGCCTACATCGACAGCGCGGGCAATTTCATCAACAGCCGTGATCCCGAAAGCGGTCTGGGTGATGGCGCGCTGGTGGAAATGAACGGCAGCGAGAAGTTCTACGGACAGGGCAAGCTGAATTTCCGCGTCACCAAGGACATCAAGTTCTGGTATCAGTTCATTTACGATGACGTGACGTACAAGGACTTCAATTCCTTCTTTGTCTACAATCCCGACGGCGTCGCCACGAACTACCGCACCGGGCAGACGCATATCGGACAGATCACGCATCTGCTTTCGGACCAGACCTTCTACACCCTCGGCGTGTCCTTGAACAAAAAGGACTTCACGCGCTCGGTGTATGAGAATCCCTTCGACGAGCGCTACGTCCACCCCTATCTGCTCACGCAGGTCACGCCCTACAGCTACTCCACCGGCGGCGTGGAAATGGGCTTTTTCGAGCGCAGCACCACCACGCTGCTGGCGAAGTTCGACATCACCAGCCAGGTCAACCAGCAGCATCTGATCAAGGCGGGCGCGCAGGTGAACATGCACGATCTGTATTTCAACGATGTCACCCTGCGTCCTGTGGAGGAGCAGAGCGACATCAACCTCGCCACCGACAGTCCCTTCATCCGCACGCGCATTCTCGACATCAGTACGGTGTTTCGCAGCGAATACACGCGCAAGCCGCTGGAATTCGCCGCGTACGTTCAGGATAAAATGGAGTTCGACGACCTGATCATCAACCTCGGCATGCGCGTGGATGTGTTTCGGCCCGACGGGCAGATTCTCGCCGATCCTTCCGATCCCAACATTTTCGATCCGATCCGGCCGACCAACCGCTACCGCGACCTCAACGGCAACGGCGTGCAGGACGCGGGCGAGCCCGAGGTGACGCTGGCCGAGCGGCAGTCCTACTGGTACAAGGACGCCAGCACGAAAGTCCAGTTCAGTCCCCGTTTCGGCGCGGCCTTCCCCGTCACCGACCGCGGCGTGCTGCATTTTTCCTACGGGCACTTTTTCCAGATTCCGCGCTTCGAAATCATGTACACCAACCCCTTCTTCAAGCTCGGCTCGGGCACGGGCAACCAGGGCACGGTGGGCAATGCCGATCTTGAACCGGAGCAGACCATCAACGCGGAAATCGGCTTGCAGCAGCAGTTGACCGACGACATTTCCCTCGATATCACCGCGTACATCCGCGACACGCGCAATCTCGCTTCCACGCGCGCGGATGAAATCCAGGTCTTCGGCGGATCGGCAACGTACTCGAAAATCGTCAACAGCGATTTCGCCTACACGCGCGGTCTGGTGCTGAGCTTCAACAAGCGCTTCCTCGGCGGTCTCGCGGCGTCGGTGGATTACACTTTCCAGATCGTGCGCGGCACGGCCTCCGATCCCTACGCGGCACAGCAGGCGGCCTCGCGCGGCGATCTGCCCGAAGTGCAGCTCACACCGTTGAGCTGGGATCAACGGCACACGATCAATGCCTCGGTGTCCTATGCCGGACCATCCTACGGCGGCAGTTTGATCATGCAATACGGCAGCGGCATGCCCTACACGCCGAGGCGCAGCGACGACATCACCTCGCTGATCACCAACAGCCAGATCAAGCCGACCTCGGTGAACGCGGATGTGCGGCTGTACAAAACCCTGCAGCTCGGCTTCACCAGCGCGACCATTTTCCTGCGCGTGTACAATGTGTTCGACGCGCTCAACGAGGTGAATGTGTTCGACGACACCGGCCGCGCGGGTTACACCACCGACATCAACCGCGTCAAGGGACAGAACACTCCCGAATATGTGAACACCATCGACGAGTGGTTCACCGTGCCCACAAATTACTCCGAACCCCGGCGTATCGAAGTCGGGCTCAACCTCGACTTCTAATACGGAGGACACATGAAACACGACAGTATAATGCTCCCCGTTTCGTCCATCCGACATCTTTCCACCGGCGCGGTGGTGCTGGCAGGCCTGCTCATGCTCGTCGCCGCGATCCCGACACTGCACGCGCAGAGCGGCCGCGAATACCGCCGCTCGAATGTGATGGCGGGCAATCGCGTGAAAACGGTGTTCGGAAACTGGGGCGTCATCGGACAACCCGCCACGGGTGGACCCCGTGGTTCGTGGATTTACGACAACAACGGCTATCTCGGCGATGTGAGCCCGCTCGTCGGCGCGGAAGTGACCTTCGACGGCAAGACCTGGAACAGCGTGGTGACCACTCCCGTGGACCGTCCCACACGTCGCCGCGACGAGTCCCCCGCCGGCATTCCCTGGGGCTTCGAGCCCGTGTCCGGTTATCTCAATGCCGGACAGCAGGGTGTGGCGCTGCTCACCGATCCGCGCACCTGGCCGACGTTCTGGCCCGACAAAATCAACGACGCCACCGATCCGGGCTGGAGGGGCTCGTGGAATGGATTTTTCGGCAAAACCTCCAGCAGCGACGAGGAGGCCTTCTTCGTCATGGACGACAACAACGACCAGCGTTTCAACGTTGCCAACAACAACACGCTGGGCGTGGCCTTCAAGCCCGATTCGCGCAATCCGGCGCGCAACGGTCTCGGTCTGGAGATGCGTGTGCGCGGTTTGCAATGGGCGCAGTTCCTGGCGCAGGACAACATTTTCTGGCTGTATGAAATCACCAACACCGGAACAACGAATTACAATCGCGCGGTGTTCGGCATGCTCGTCGGCACGTATATCGGCGTGACGGGCAACGACAATTCCGCCTCGGAGTACGACGACGACTTCTCCTTTTTCGATGTCAATCTCGACCTGACCTACACGGGCGACTATCCGGACAACAACAGTCGCAATCCCAGTTGGGTGGGCCCGGTGGGCCTGGTGGGCTATGCCTTTCTCGAGAGTCCCGGCAATCCCTTCGACGGTATAGACAACGACAACGACGCTGGCTTCTCCGCCGCCGCACCCTTCTTCGGTCCGTCGAGCTTCGATACTCTGCGCACCGCGCCGGGCATGCGCCTGGTGGTGATCGACGACAATTTCCAGCGCAGCACCATCACACTCGGCACCGGCACCACGACGGTGAACACCCGTGGCCTCGAGCTGGAAATCATTCCCGGCACCACCGTGCTGGCCGAAGGCAACATCGTCCGCGATTCGCAAGGGAATCTCATTGTGAATCCCAACGCCTACGACGGCGTGGACAACGACCTTGACGGCGTGATCGACGAGAACTACTATCTCCACTTCCGCCAGCTCAAGCGTGACACGCAGGGCAACACGCTCATCGACATTCTGCGCCCCGTGCGCTATGTGGACTACATCACGGGCGCGGGCAGTGCCGACCTGATGGTGGATGAAAAACGCAACGATCTCGTGGACAACGACCGCGACTGGAACATCGATTTCGACGATGTCGGCCGCGACGGTTTGGATGGCACGAGCGACATCGGCGAGGGCGACGGCGCCCCCACTTCGGGCTATGAATTCGACGGACGGGACAGCGGACTGCCGGGCGAGCCGAATATCGACAAGACCGATGTGGATGAATCCGATCAAATCGGACTCACCAGCTTCCAGTATTTCACCCCATCCAACGACATCACCATGGGCGACGACGCCGACATGTGGAAACGCATGGCGCCGGGCTTCTTCGATGTGCCGCGTTCGATTATCAACAACCGGCCGCAGCGCGGCGAAGATGGCGATTTCATCTACGGTTCCGGCTACTTCCCACTGCTGGCCGGCAACACCGAGCGCTTCTCGCTCGCATTGGTGTTCGGCGGCGGTCAGGGCGGCTTCGAATCCGATCTCGCCGACCTGATGAAGCATCGCGAAACGGTGCAGAAGATTTACAACAGCAATTACCGCTTCCCTGTCGCGCCGGAGAAACCCACCGTCAAAGCCGTGCCGGGCGACAAGCAGGTGACCTTGTATTGGGATCGCAAGGCCGAATCGTCCTTCGATCCTGTACTCAAGGAATACGACTTCGAGGGCTACAAGATTTACAAGGCCACGGATCCGAATTTCATTGACGCGGCCAAAATCACCGACGCCGACGGCAACATTGTGGACTACAAGCCCATCGGCCAATACGATCTCATCAATCAGGTGCAGGGCTACTTCCGCGCGAGTCCCGATCTCTTCGCAGCCATCGGCGGCCGCTCGTTCAACCTCGGGTCGAACAGCGGACTGAAGCATTCATTCACCGATACCGATGTGGAGAATGGCCGCACCTACTACTATGCCGTGGTGGCCTACGACCGCGGGAACGAGGTGACCGATATTCTGCCCGCCGAAAACTCGAAGCGCATTCGCTTGCGCGCCGGCGGCGATCCCGAATTGGATGTGAACACCGTCATGGTCGTGCCCAACGCACCCGTGGCGGGTTATGTGGACGCACCCAGCGGCGTGAAACTCAATGCCGACCGCAGTGTAGCATCGGGTCCCATTTTCTACGAGGTGCTCGACGCACTCAAGCTGGGCGCCGACACCTACGAGATCACGTTCACGGACGTGTCAAGCGACAATGTGGACAACGACAACGACGGCAAGCTCGATCAGACCGATGCGGATGAGACGGCGCAGATCACCACCACCTACTCTGTGCGCAAGTTGACGCAGCAAATCGACACCATCGTGATCAAGGACACGCTCGCCGTGTCGCTGCGCAACGCGCACATCCATATTCCGAGCGTGTTGGTCAAAGACGCCAACGGTCCCATCGATCCTTCGCGCTACCGCATCGATGCGCGGCGAGGCGACCTTCGTCCGGCCTCGCCCGGCAGCATGCAGGGCAGTTACGAAGTGCTGTACACCTACTTCCCGGTGTTTCAAAGTCCCTACATCAAGAACAGTCCCTATGTCAGCGAAGCCATCGATTCGGATGTGTTCGACGGCATGCAACTGGATTTCCGCAACGACTGGCAGATCAAGCTCATCGATACGGCCTCGGGTTTCAACAGCGGCACGAAGAGCATGATTTACAACTTCGCCACGACCAACATCCTGTTGAGTCCGGGTGATACGCTGAAAGGTTCGCGCTATCCATCGGATTACGAAATCCGTTTTTCGGCGAACATCATCGACACCTCGGCGGCGCTGTACGGTTCGCCCGCGATTCCGGTGAATTTCACCGTGTTCAATGTGACGGACAACCACAAGATTCCGTTCATCTTCGTGGACACCGACAACAATCGCAAGCTGTCGAAAACGGATCAGCTCGCCCTTTTCGATCTGAAGCGGAGCGGAGAACCCTTCTTCTCCTGGATCATGGCCTTCGAGAACAGGCCCAATGTGCCCGCCGACATGGTGTACGATTTCACCGATGGCGACAAGGTCATTATCAAAACCACGAAGCCCTATCGCGCGGGGGATGTCTACACCTTCTCCCCCGCTCTGCCCAAGGTGGACGAGGGACTGGCGAAAAACGATTTGAATCGCGTGAAAGTCGTGCCCAATCCCTACGTCTCCGCCAGCACGCATGAGTCGCCGCTGCCGCCGGGAATCACCACCGGCCGTGGCGAGCGCAAAATCGACTTCATCCACGTGCCCGCGCAATCGAAGATCAGCATTTTCACTGTGCGCGGCGACCATGTGATCACCTTGCGCCACGAGAGTTCCATCGACGACGGCACAGTGTCGTGGAATCTGAAGTCGAAGGAGAATTTGGACATCGCCTACGGCGTGTATTTCTACGTGCTCGAATCGCCGGTCGGCGAGAAGAGTGGCAAAATCGCCATTATCAAGTAGCCAGGAACGGAGGAACAGATGACGACCATGCTTCGATCCCTGCTGCTCGCCACCCTGGCGCTCGCACTCGTCCAACCCGCCGTCGGCCAGAGCAAAGTCGGCACCACCGCGGCGCAATTCCTCGGCATCGGCATTGGACCACGCGGCAACGCCATGGGCGGCGCCTTCGTGGCCCTCGGCAACGACGCCACAGCCATGTACTGGAATCCCGGCGGTCTCTCGCGCCTTGGCCAATCCCAGGTCATGGCTTCGCATACCGATTGGCTGGTGGAGACCAATCTCAACTGGATTGGCGTGTCACTGGCGCTGGATGCGGACAATGCCGTGGGCATCAGTCTCACACAACTCGATCTGGGCGAGGACGATGTGACCACCGTGTCGCGTCCGGAAGGTACCGGCGAACGTTGGACGGCGCAGGATATCGCGTTCACGCTCACCTACGCACGCAATCTGACGGACCGCTTTTCCATCGGCGGCTCCTTCAAGTACATCACACAGCAAATCTGGAACGAGAGCGCATCCACCATCGCCTTCGACGTGGGTCTGCTCTTCACCACGCCCTTCGACGGACTGCGTCTCGGCATGAGTTTGACGAACTTCGGCGGTGATTTACAGCTCGACGGCAAGGACCTCACGCGCCGCATCGATCTCGATCCGGAGAACAGCGGCAACAATGAGACCATTGTGGCCAATCTGAAAACGGATTCCTGGGAATTGCCGCTGTTTTTCCGTGCAGGCGTGTCGTACGACCTCGCGAAGAGCGACATGATGAGCGCCACGATTTCGGCCGACGCGGTGCGCCCCAACGACAATCTCGAACATGTGAACATCGGCGGGGAATTCGGTTTCCGCGATGTGTTCTTCGTGCGCCTGGGCTGGAAGGGCTTGTTCCTCGACGACAGTGAGGAGGGCTTCTCCGCGGGTGCTGGACTCAACTATCCGATATTCGGAGGCACCGCCGCGTCCATCGATTACACGTATCAGGATTTCGGCATCTTCGACGGCGTGCAGACCATTACTCTCGCGATCAAATTCTGACGATTTCATTGTTGACCAGAATAGGTCACGTTTCAAAAAACTCTCTAGGAGGTTGTTTCATGAGAACAGGCAGCATACGATTCGCGTTGCTCCTCATGGTGCTCCTGAGCGGCACTGCGATGGCGCAGACCGTGCGGGTCACCTTCCTCGCCAACACCGCCACCGTGCCCGACACGTTGTGGCCGGAGCAGGCGGTGGTGCAAATGCGCGGCGACACCGCTCCCCTCACCTGGGACGGCAGCACCGGTGTGGTCCTCACCAACATCGGCGGCGATTTCTGGACGGCGACGGTGGATTTCCCCGCCAACAGCACCATTCAGTACAAGTTCTTCACCAATGCCGTGAACGCCGAAGGCGACAACGAGCACAAGGGCTGGGAGCAGAACACCACCGATCCGAGTGGCAACCGCATTCTCACCACGGGTACGACCGACATGGTGGTGCCCCTGCAATTCGTCAACGGTACCCCGAGCAATCAGGAACAGTTCTTCCGCCCGTGGCCGCCGCAAAGCGACAGCATCGCTGTGTGGGTGCGCGTGAACATGCAGGGCTGGGAAAACTTCAATCCCGCCACGGATAAAATCGGCGTGCGCGGCGCCGCCTGGCCCGATTATCTCGGCAACCTGAGCTGGGCGCACACCAACTTCCTGACGCAGGAGCAGCCGCATGGCAACGGCGGCAGCCGCCAGTATCAGGCCGAGAATTTCTATTCGGGTCTCGTGCTCATCCCGAAGGCCGAAGTGACCGAAGCCCAGACCATCGAATACAAGTTCGTCATCGCCGGTTCCGACGATCCCGATGCCGATCCCAAGACCTGGGAGTCCCGTCAGAATCGCACCTTCCCCATTCCCATGGGCAAGGCCGACACCACCCTGCAGTGGGCGTGGTTCGACGATGTCGCGCCGGTCCCCTTCAAGGGCACGGACACTCTCACCGTGAATTACAGCGTCGACATGAGCCGCGCCATTCAGGAGCGTGGATTCCGCGCTGGCGACACGCTCTTCGTGCAGGCCGGCTGGTCGGGCACCGCGCGTGATCTCGATGGCAACAGCCCCGCGCGCACCATTCTCACCAAGCAGGGCTTCACCAACATCTACGTCGGTTCGCAGACGCTCGTCGCGAAAATCGGCAGCCGCGTGTTCTACCAGTACTACATGCAGAAGGATGGTCAGGACATTCGCGAAACCTACTTCAACTTCGATTTCACCCCGAGCAGCGATCCTCTCGCAGAGCGTCGTATGTTCATTCCCGAGGCAAAGGACGTGACGCTGGCCGACACCGACGACAGCCAGGTCAGCTCGAAGCGCATGCCGCGCTTCCGCAACAGCTCCGTGCTCGCGCGCAACGTGAATGTGAAATGGGAACTGGATCTCCGTCCCGCAATCTACCAGGTGCTCGCGGGCAGCACGCTCACCGATATCCAGGGTGTTGAGACCATCACCGCGCCCGATGAAATCATCGCTGGCGGTGTGTGGATGAACGGTCCCGCTTCCGATGGCTGGACGACCTGGGGCTTGCAGTTGCGCGAAGCCAGCTACAAGCAGATGTGGGATGACGGCACGCATGGCGACGCCGTTGCCGGCGACTCCATTTACACCGTCACCTTCACCTACGGACCGGATAGCACCGGCTCGAAGCGCTTCGTGGGCCAGGAATACAAATTCGGCATCCGCGGTGGCGACAACGAAGGTGGCTTCGGCAACAATCACATCAGCAACATCGACGACAGCCAGACAGATGTCACCATCCGTGCGCAGTGGGGCTCGATCGATCCGAAGTTCTACAGTGCCTGGGATTTCGACAACGGTGGTCCCGTTGTGAACTCCATCTCGCGCCTCGATCTCGTGCCCACGGGTTACGCGTTGCAGCAGAACTTCCCGAATCCCTTCAATCCGAGTACCAACATCACCTATTCGATCACGCGTCCGGAATTCGTGACCGTCGCATTGTTCGATGCGCTGGGCAAACAGGTCGGCACGCTGTTCGAAGGTCGTCAGGAACCCGGCACCTACCGCATCGCGGTCGATGCCAGCAATCTCCAGACGGGCACCTACTTCTACCGCATGACCGCCGGCAGCTTTACGCAGACGCGGAAAATGAATCTGGTGAAGTAATCGCCATCGCGATTTCAATCAAAAGGCCGTCGCAACCGCGACGGCCTTTTTTTCTCATATCGATCCAGTAGATCTTCGCAAATTTCCCCGACCTATCTGTGCTAATCTGCGTGCAATCTGCTCTGAAAATAGTGTCGCTGCCTGCATCATGCGCTTCTGCGCGGTGATGAGTAAAGAGTGAAGAGTAAAGAGTAAAGTTTGACGGTAGTAGCCGGGAGTCAACCCGCACCACCGCTGTCCCAGCAGGCAATGTACGCGTGTTTCGCGTCACTTTCGACAACAGGTGTTGGATTGCTTTCCTTGCGGCTACTGCTCGGATCCTTGTGGACTTCCACGAATAATCTGTGCTAATCTGTGGATAATCTGCGAAATCCGTGGTTTTAAAACCGTGTCGAATCCGAATAATCCAATCACCGCACCATTCTCATTCTCCCGGGTGTGACGAAGGAACATGAATGACTGTGGTTTTTCCACTTCGCCCGATCATACAGTCACGGACCACCACACACGATGCCATTTCTCACTCCCGCACGAAGCGCCTGCTCACCATCCGTTCACCATCCTGCACATGCAGCACATACACACCGGGAGCGAGCGTCCGCACGTCGAGCCGGGTGATAGCGGCGGAGCCGGTAATAGTCAACTGTGCACGCCACACTTCCCTGCCGAGTAGCGAGACAATGCGCGCCGTCGCTCGCGTACCCGCGGGAAGAGTACAATGGATGGTCAACTCGCTGCGCACAGGATCCGGATACACCCGCATCGACCACGCGTCGGGAAGCATCGCCGTCTCGTTATCCAGCAGCAACACCTCGAACTCGTCGGAGACATTCTCACAGCCGTGTTCGGAAGTCACGCGCACGTAATAGCGTCCGGTACGCTGCAAGGCGAGGCGCGCTCCCGTGGCGCTGTCGATAGGAACGCCATAGCGATACCACTGCTGACTCGCATGCGGCGTTACCAGCAGCGTGTCGCGCATGCGCAGTATCACCGGCGGCGCGGGTCGCGGATACACCTCGACGTTCACCGGAGCCGATTCGCCGATGCGCCCGCTGAAATCCATCACCCGCACGGAATATGTCCCCGCCTGTCGTACAACACAGCGGCGGTCGCGCACGCCGTTGTTCCACAAGTACGCCGCGAAACCGTCTCCCGCATCCAGCACCACGCTATCCCCTTCGCAAAATGCCGCCGCACCGCTGATCGTGACCTGCGTCGTGAAATCCACCGGGCGTGTCGGCACCGGCAGTTCACTCACGCATTGCGCATAGGGACGTCCATCATTCAACAACTGCACGTGCAGCGGCAATCGTTCACCCCCCAGCAACAGTTGCGGCACCAGGCTCCAGTAGGCATCCACACTGCGGCTGGGATCGAGTTTTTCCAGAACGATGCTCTTCTCCGCTTCCGCGCCGTCGGCAAACACGAAGCCCGCGGGGCGCGTCAGTCGCACGGCGAGCACGCCGCTGGGTATACTGCCCACGTTGGCCACGGTAACCGCCACCAGCGCCGGATCGGGCAAGTAGCGTCGCTCGCCGGGCGCATAACTGAGCAATGGTGGCAACACTGCGCAGCGCAGGCGCAATCCCGCTTTCCCCACGAACAACAGGTGCTCGCAGACAATGGGAGGATGATTGGAAAACTCCGCCACCACCTGAATGCGCAGCGTGTCGTCCTCGCGCGCGGGCAAGGCAGACAGCAGCCAGGTGAACTCCCGCGCCTCGCCCGCCGAAATGGACGCCGGCTCGGCCGTGATCGTTCGCGAGTGGGGCGCGACAAGCTGCACGGCGCCACTGTCGAATTCCACCCGCACACGTGCATCGCGCGCCGGCAACACGCCATCGTTGCGCAGCACAAGGCGCAGCGAAACGGGATCGGGCTCGTAATGATGCTCCGTGCTGTTCCAACGTATCTCCGCCGGAGCTGTCACGGCGCAACGCATGAGCGGCGCACTGCGCGTCAGACGCACCACGCCGTTCTCCACCACGGGACGGCGGCAACCCTTGAGCACAGTGCTCGCACGCACCAGTAACGGCAACTCCAGCGCGGTTTCGGTTGATGCTGTGGAGAAATGCAGTTCGCAGAGCAACGGCGAGGCATTGAGCACGCGGGAGGCGCTGCTGCGCAGCACCGCGCCCTTGTCCGTGGGAGTGATGCTGAAATCCACGCCCTCCAACGCCGAACCCGGCGGGGCTTGCACCTCGCGCAATTCCAGCAGCAGCGTGTTGAATTCGATCTCCACCGAAAAGGGATAGAGCAACTCGCCGGGCAAGGGCGACGCCAGACGCAGCGGCACGCGTGCCGTCGCTCCGCCCGGGACATTGGCCTCGCCCAGTTGCATTGGGAGCGGAAGGAAGTTCGTGCTATCGAAGGGGGCGATGTAGGACTTGCGCTTGCTGTCGTTGCCATCGCACACATTCAGCATATCCACCGTCACTTCATGCGCCGCGCCATCCGCGCAGCCCGGCTCATAGTCCACGCGGCACTCCTGAAAGTGCTCGAACATGATTTCGGAGATTTCCGTGTAAATATCGCGCAAACGCGACGGATCGGGTGTGTGATAGTACGCGCCGCCCGTGACGTCCGCGATGCGCTGCAGCTTCTCGGGTTTGATCGCGTCGCCGTACCCCACGGTGAACACGCGGATGTTGTGCTGCACCGCGAGCTGTATCACATCCTCCATCGTGTGCGAGGAGGAGTTGTCGTCGCCGTCGCTAAGCACGATCACCGCGCGGCATTGATTCTGCGCCACCGTCGATATCAGAATCAGCCCGATGAATATGCCATCCCACACCGCCGTGGCGCCAACCGAAGGAATGGCGTCCACCGCCGCATGCAGCAGGGCGGGCACCGTGGTCATGTGTTGCGGCACAGTGACCGTGGTGTTGAAATACACCACCGTCGCCTCGTCGCCGGCGCCATCCATCGCGTTGATGAACGCGTGTCCCGCCGCGCGCGCGCCTGCATTGCCCGCACCCTGCATGGTATCGCTGGCGTCGAACACCAGCGCCGCGCTGATCGGGCAACGCGAGGAAGGATCGGGACACCACAGTTCGAAATCCGCCACCGCCTTGCCATCATCCCACAGCCGGAGGTTGCCGCGCTGAATTCCCTGAAACGGTGCGCCATTGCAGCCCACGGAGAAGTACACTTCCACCTTCGGCCACGCGACACGCGTCCGTTTGATATGCAGGGCCGGCTGCGCGATCGCAGGAAAGGCGAGCAATCCCAGCAAGCCCGCCAACAGCACGCGGCACAACAGCACACGATACAGGGATACAGCGGATACACTCATACAGGCTCCTCACAGACCTTTCGCCTTGCCCCCGATGATTATCGGCGGAAGACATCCGTTATCGTTTGCAACCTACGGTATATTCCGTCCAACATCAATTCGGAACATAAAGGAAATAACCCGCGAAGCACCCCGTGGTTACAGCTCAACACCCGTCGCACGAATTCCACGCAGTGAAAAAAATGAATCGCGATTATCCCCGCAATCTCCCCCTGTTCGAATTGTCGCGCGCAGTCAAACGAAGATCACACGATAAAAAGGTGAAACGTAAAATAAAGCCCGACCCACCCCACACACATCTCCTTACCCTCTCTACCCTCCTCATTCTCCTCCAATGGCTTCAACACCGGTGCCAGTAACCAAGAAAATTCCTCGCTCGACCCGCCCCACACACATCTCCTTACCCTCTCTACCCTCCTCACTCTCCTCCAATGGTTTCGACACCAGTGCCAGTAAGCAAGAAAATTCCTCGCTCGACCCGCCCCACACACATCTCCTTACCCTCTCTACTCTCCTGACTCTCCTCCAATGGCTTCGACACTGCTGCCAGTAACAAAGCGGCTATCGTTGCGCCCAATCCCGCAGCGCAGCATCGAAGGCAGCCGCATCGAGCTGCGGCGCATCGTACAAACCGGCCGCGACGCGCTGGCGCATGCCCTCGTACAGCGACACCGCGGAAGCCACCGACACGTTGAGACTTTCCACCATGCCCATCATCGGGATGTAGTAAATGCCGTCGGACTGCGCGCAGGCCTCGTCGGACACGCCACGATGCTCGTTGCCCACGATCAAGGCGGTGGGTTCGCGGAAATCGATCGCATGCAGCGAAATCGCCTCGCGCGTCAGATGCGATGCGTAGATGCGGAAGCCCTCGGCGCGCAGCGCGGCGAAACAGGATTCGACGGAATCGTGTACGGTAAACTCCAGCCACTTGCGCGCGCTGGCCGAACTCAATTTGCCATGCTTGACCAGGTCCGGCGGAGTTTCGATGGTATAGAGCAAATGCACGCGGTGCACTCCCGTCGCATCAGCGCTGCGCAAAATGGCGCTGACATTGTGCGGATCCCACACGTTCTCCAGCACGATGGTGAGTCCGGTCTGCCTGCGGCGCAGCACGCCTTCCAGCCGCTCGCGGCGCCGCTCGGTGATGGTTTCGAGGCTGTGTTTACGCATGCATCTCGCTCCGGTGAAAAAGAAAAAGCCACCCCGAGGATGGCTTGTAGCGGGTGACGGACTCGAACCGCCGACACGTGGATTATGATTCCACTGCTCTACCGACTGAGCTAACCCGCCGGATAGATTTCAATTATACGGAAAAAATGCATGCGGGTCAATGCGCTGCGTGGCTTCGTTCATACGCGAGAGACCGGGCAGCGTACTGCAAATCAGTGAAGAATGAGAGTAAGGAGGATAGGAGGGTAAGGAGGAATTGGGAAACACGGGGAACACGCAACGCTTCGCGGGAACACGGAGTACACAGAGCGCTACGCGGGAACACAGAGTACACAGAGCGCTACGCGGGAACACAGAGTACACAGAGCGCTACGCGAACCCGGAGGGCTCAGAGGAATCGTTGCTTTGCGTCGTTGCGCCTTTGCGTTGACTCGATTGCGGTGTGGCGCACGGATCGAGCGGTCATGCGTCCCTGCGCCATTGCGTTGACCCGATTGCGGTGTGGCGCACGGATCGCGCGGGATGCGCCCTCAACCATTCCTCGGCGCTCTCTGCGCTCTCCGCGCTCTCTTCAAATGTATCACGCACTGAATTCGCGACTTCGCGTGAGGAATTCCCCCCGCGCTCGCAGTCTAGCGCATCACCACGATGCGTGCCACCGTGGCCGTGGACCCGCTTTCGAGCACCGCGAGGTAATCCCCCGAAGGCAGCTGCGAAGTGTCCACGCTCTGCGTGTACGAGCCCGAAGGCATCCACGCATCGAGCAAACGCCGCAGTTCCCGTCCCGAGGCATCGAGCAGGCGAACAATCACCGGGCCATCCTGCGTCACCGTGAACTGCACTGTCGCCGCGTGCGGCGCGGGATTCGGGAAGCTGCTGATCGCCTGCGACGCAACGCGGCGCAGCAGGGGCTGGCAGATTCCATCGACGATGATCGGATACGGCACGAAATCCGTGGACGTGCGGCAACGCGTATCCAACTCGGTAGGTTGGAATTGTACAGTGAGCTTGGTCACTTCCTTTCGCGGACGCACGGTGAAGCGCACCGTGGCCAGCGAGGGAAGCGAATCGGTGGGCGTCCCGTCCACCAGCACATCCATCACACCCGCATTGCCCGTGACCAGCGCACTGCCGCCCTGCATCGCCGGCGCGAGTTGAATGCCCTCGTATTCAAGCTGCGACGCATCGAAACTCAATGTACCGCGCAACTCCACTTTCGCCCCCGAGGGAATCTTCGGCGCGGCGTGCAGCGGCAATTCCACCTTGCCATCCAGGCCGACGACAAGGGGTTCTGCGATACCAAATGTGTACTGTTCCGCGCAGGGAAGAATCGTGAAATCCTTGTTGAGCATCAACACACGATAGGGACAGAGCGCAGTCATGTTGCCCTGCACAAATGCCAAACCGGTGTCAAAGGTGCTGTCGGCGGCGAAGGAATCGAATACCAGATAAAACAGCGGACCGCTCGGCAGCGTCGGCACAACGTTGTTCAATTCCACCAGCAATTGACCCGGACTCTCCTCACGTGCCGTCACAACGCGCCCCTCGGTCATGCTCCCCTGCTGTTCCACGCCCACCCAGCGCAACAATGCCGCATCGAAACGAATTCGAATCGTCGCCGAGATGGGCATGGTAGTGGAGAACATCTCCCGCGTGAACACCGCCGCCCGCAAGGTGTCGCGCGAGGGCAATACCGCGGGAAGATCGAATTCCAGGTTCACCGTGGACAAACCGTACGGCGCATCGTAGGAAGTCTCGTCCTCGGCAACAATGGCCGGACCCGTGAGCTGCACATCCACATCGCGTCGGCTGCCATCGGGACATACATTCGACGCCTCGTAGCGCAGCACACATTCATCGTTGAGAATTTCTTCCGCGATCAATGAAAAAATGGCGCCGAGCCCGGCGGCGTCGGGACTGTTGAAAAAGCGACCGCCCGTGGCCGACGATAGAGCGCCCAGTTCGGCTTCGTCCACATCGCCGCCAATGCCGATGCTGTACACCGGTATCCCTTCATTCACCGCGTTCTGCAGCGCGGTGTTGCGAAATTGATTGCCGATCTGATTGCGTCCATCCGTGACAATGATCAGGATTTTCTTGCCGGCCCGCAGTTTCAGCAAATCCACCGCGTCGATAATCGCCTGCCAGATGCTCGTTCCACCCACAGCCACCACGGGGACCAGCGAACGCTTCAGCGACTCGATATCGTTGCTGAAATCGTGCTCCACCGTAAAGATATGCCGCTGACTGAAGCTGCCGGAAGTGGTGAAGCCGAAAATCGCCGCTTCATCCCGCGGAGACAACAAATTCAGAAACGTGCGAATTGCCACCTTGGCAGCGCGCATTTTCGTACTATCCGGATCGAGACGATCCGGATCGTCCGGGTAGCGCGCCATGCTGCCGGATTTGTCCAACAGCACCGCCACCGACAGCCGTATGCCGCTGTCCTGCGGACAGGAAAGCGACAGTACATTCTGCGGTATGCCATTCTCCGTCACGAAGCCCGACAAGGCCTGCAAGCTGACGGGATTCACGCCCTGTCTGCGTATCTGCATTCGCAAGGTCACGAGGGGAAATTGGGAAATGTCCACGGAGGTCACGTCCACGGTGAGGCGTGATTGTGCGGGGACACTGGTGGCAAGGGCGGAAAAAAGGAGAGCGGCGATAACAACGCGCTTCATGTATTACCTCGTGACAAGCAGCTTTTTCGTGTCGATGGAGTCGCCCTGGCGCGCCTCCACGATGTACATTCCATTGGGCACCGCGGCATGCCAGGTCAAGCGCGGAGGAGCGGATTCCGAAGGTCCTGTGTAGAGTACGCGCACAACGCGACCGCTTTCATCCAGCACCCGAAGCACAACCGGGTCGCTGCCTGAAACGTTCCAGTCTATCGTCACGTCCTTTCCGCCCGGTCCCACCGGATGCGGATATACGGCGGTGATGCGCGTGGCGGAAACGCGACGCAGCAACATCGAACACACACCGTCCACCCAGGCGGTGGCATCCAGCAAGGACACGCCGAGCACACAATCCAACGCGGCATTCCCCGATCCGCCACGCTGTGTGAGCTGCGGCATCAGCGCGTGCATGGGAAATGCGCGAGGCTCCTTGAGCACGGGCGCGCGGAAGCGCAGCGTAACCAACAGGCCACCCGGGCGCACCGGCGCGGCGCCTTGCGCCTCGAAGGACACCACACCCGGACTGTACTGCTCGCTCATTGTCCCTCCCGCGAACAGCGACCCTTGCAGCGAATAGCCGAGATACTCCACGCCGAGCGGATGGAACACGGAAAACGAGCTGACATACCCTTGCAGGGTATCGAGTTCGGCGTCGAGATACACCGGCACGGTGAATTCACTGCCCGACAGCGCGAGCACATCCTCGGCGATGCGAAGGCGCACATCGGAGGGGCAGCCATGGATTGTCGTCGGAACGCCCGTGTTCGCATGCACAATGTCGCAAATCTGCCGCGCTTCCAGCACCTCGAGTTCGACGCCGCTTTCGGTGAGCGTCGTCAGGCGCGCCGTGCGCAGCACAAAGCGAAACAGCTCGTCGTCGACGCCGTAAGTCACCGCGCGCAACGGTATTTCATTCACGATGGTGAACAGCGCCTCCCCCGGCACCGGTGTACTCACTCCGATTTGCGCCGTGGCGAATACGGTGTTCGCCACATCCAGGCCCTCGAAGGAGAAATGCGCGGGATCCCAGCGGACGCGTAGTCGCAGATTGCTTCTCTGCCCCGCGCGCAGTTCTCCCGAAGCGCGGACAGGCAGACTGTAGTCGGTATCGCGTTGAACATCCGGAGGCAAGGCAAGTGAGAGCAGTAATCGTGATCGCAAATCCGGCAACGTGTACGTGAACGACTCCTGCAACACCACGCCGTTGATCGTCGCGGTTACCACCACCATGCGCGTTGAACCGTTGCGGCAGGTATCGGGCGCCTGATAGCGTATCACACAGGTCGCGCTGTAAATGCTCTTGATGATGGTATCGAAAATCGCCGAGAGTTCTTCGGATTTGTCGGTGAAATAGGCCTTGCCTGCTGTGCCATCGGCGAGTGCGCGCAAGGTATCGGTATCGACGCGCCATGGCTGTCCCGGATCGAAGTACAGCCCCAGCCCGATCACATGCACGGGAATGTTGCGTCCCCAGGCGTAGTTCACCGCCTGCCGCAGCGTGTAATCGGATGAATTATCCACACCATCGGTCAGCAAAATGATGACGCGTTTCCCCTGCCTCTGTTCGAGCAGCGTGGCGGCCGTGACAACGGCGTCGTAAATGCTCGTGCCGCTGCGCAATTCCAGGCCGGCGACGGCGTCCTCGAGCGACCGCACATTGCTGGTAAAGCCCTGTTCGATCAGTGTCTCGGCCGCGAAGCTCGCAAACAGCGCCTCGTCTCCCGCGCGCAGCTTGTGAAAGGCCTCCACGAAGACGCGTTTCGCCGTGCGCCATTTCACACTGTCATCGTCCTTGGTGGTCGTGCCTTCCTTGAACGCCATGCTGATGCTGACGTCCATCAGAAAGACCAGCGTCACCTTCTCCGCCGGTTTCAGGTCTCCGCAATCAACCTCCAGCGGCAGCATGCGCACGCCGTTCTCATGCACCATGAAGGCATCCTGCGGAATGGAGTCCATGGTGGCGGAATTGTCGAGAATCTCGAAGGGGATATCAATGTCGGGATAATTCGTGAACACCGGCGAGCCAAGCAGCAAGCGGTATTGCGCGGTGGCGGGCGTGGCAAGGCACGCTATCAATACGAACAGCAGCGGAGGCAGCAGCCACCCGACGCGGCGAGCGGTACGGAGCGCGATCATCATCGTATTCATGGCCATTCCTTTCGCAATCCGAAGCATACAACGTATGACACTGCGCGAATGCCAAATGTTACGATGGACGCAACATCGGCGGGCGCTTATCGCGTATCGATCGACACCTCCACGCGCCTGTTCAGCGCGCGGCCTTCATCGCTTTCGTTGCTCTGTGCCGGCTGGCTTTTGCCATAGGCGTTGACACTGATCTGGTCGATGGGTACGCCGAGCGCCTTCAACACGGCACTCACCGCCGCTCCCCTGCGGCGCGACAGCGCCACATTGTAGGCCTCCGTGCCCATGTCATCGGTGTGGGCGTTGAGAATGATGCTGAAATCGGCCTTGCTCTCCTGCAACGGCGCAATGCGGTCGCGTACGAAACGCTGCAACATTTCGCGATACTGCTCGAGCACATCGGCCTTGTCGAATTCGAAATATGCGATGGTCACGTCCTGTTTCGGGAGCTGCGAGTCGTCCTCGGTACGTACGGTCTGGGGCTTGCCCATGCCGATGCTCTTGCGGTGCTCGTTGTAGTACAGTGTTGACGGCACGTTGATGCTCGTCCGCACTGTATCGTAGCCCTCGGCGATGGCGGTCACTTCGTATCCGGCGCCCAGCGAGGTGCGGAATTCGAAGCGTCCGTTGCGTCCCGGCCGGATGGTGAACGGCGCGCCTTTGTCCGGACGCACGTGCAGTGCCGCGCCGGCGATGCCCATGGTGGTCAATGTGTCGAACACCATGCCGCGCACATAGTACGTGTACATGGTGCTGTCCTTGTACGGATTGGGCCAGACGGCGTACACATCGAGCTTGCCCCGCCCGCCGTTGCGCGAGGAGGCGATGAACACGGTGTCCTCCTTCGGCGAGAGCCGGAAAAACATGTCGTCGGCCGGCGAATTGAAGGGCTGGCCGATGTTCTGCGCAGGCGTCCACTTGTCGTCCTTCACAAGCACCGAACGGTACAGATCCATGCCGCCCATGCGCGCATGTCCGTTGCTGGAGAAAAACAGATCGGTGCCGTTGGGCGCCAGCGTCGGGCTTTTTTCGTCGCCGCTGGTATTCACTTCCGGACCCAGATTGCGGGCTGGTCCCCATTTGCCATTGCGCAGGCGCTTGCAGCGCCAGATGTCTGTGCCGCCATGGCCTCCGGGGCGATCGGAAGCAAAATACAGATATTCGCCATCCATCGAGAGATAGGGCTGCGAATCCCAGTACTTGGTGTTCACATTCTCGCCGAGATTGCGGATGTTCTGCCACTTGCCGTTGTAATCCATTTGCGCCACGTACATGTCGCAGTCACCCAGGCCGTCTTCGGTTTCACATTGCACGAAATACACGTACTCGCCGTCGGGTGTGATGTAGGGCGAACCTTCATCATTCACCGAGTTGATGATGCCGCCGTAATTCAGCGCGCGCGACCAGCCGGCGCCTTCGCGATCGGCGAACCAGAGATCGTCGCCCTGAATGTAGCCCTCGATCGTGGGACGCTTGCTGGTGAAGATCAGACGATTGCGGTACAGCATCATGCCGAAATCGTCCTCCTCGGAATTCACATTCTCGCCGAGATTCGTGGCCACGACATTGTCATGGCTCAACAGCTCGCCGGGCGGAAGACTGCCGCAACTGCTAAGCAAGGAGGCGAACGCGAAAATCGCGAGCAGGATCGGGAACGTGCGTCGTTGAGTCATGTCGTTAAAATTCGAATTTGAGAATGGCCGTGGCATGGATGGCCTGCGCCTTCCAATCGTCGTCATCGGAAATGGTGGTCAAAGGAATGCCGTACGAGACTTCGGGTGAAAAGCGCAGCCGACGTCCGAGACGGAGGTTCAATCCGAGGCCGGCACGCAGATCCATGCGCAGCGATTCCGCGCGGGGAATTTCCCCGCTGTCCATCGCCACCACGCGCGAGTCGCCCCCGCCCACAGCCAGGTCGAACTGCGGATCAACATTGGTCAAGGTGTACTCCTGCGTGTTCGTGCCGGTCACGCCCACGGCGGGTCCGCCAAACAGATAGAAAAACGGCAGCGGCTGCAGGATCAGCACGGGATGCAGCATGAAGTACGAGAGTTTCACCACGTTTTTTCTCTCATGCTCCACATCCACGATGCCTTCGTTCAGCACTTCCGTGGGAATGAGCAGCTTGTAGGAAAACTCCGCACCCATGTCGTTGTACAACGCCTTCACAGCCACACCGATCACCGGCGTGAACATGCGCCCCAACTCGAAGCCCAGCGTCAGGTGCGTGCCGCTGCCGTCGCGGAATTCGCATTGGCAATAATCCGTCAGAAACGCACCCTCATGTGTCACGAGATTCACTCCGATGTTGGGACCGAACCACCAATCGGGCGGCGCCGGACTGAGCACATCGGAAGGAGCGGGGCCGAAATCGTGAGATTGCGCATGAAGCATGCAGGGCAGGAGCAGCAGCAGCATCGCGGCTGCACACAGACGGGTACACCGGAGGTCCAGTTGTTGGAAGGTGCGCATGTACATTCCGGAGAGTGATTGCGTGAAAAGTGAAAGTATCGCCGAATTTCGCATGAAAAGCAACAGAAAACGCCGGGACCACGTGGATCCCGGCGTAACGGTTTCCATGCCGCGTCGCGGCTTCGTCAGATGAAGTTCACCTTGCGCGCATAACTCCGCAATTCTTCGCGGAACTGGGGATGCGCGATGTGAATCAGCTCGTTCACACGCTGGCGTACGGTCTTGCCAAACAGTGATGCGACACCATACTCGGTCACCACATAGTGCACATCGGCGCGATTGGTGGTCACACCGGCACCGGGAATCAGATGCGGCACGATGCGGCTCAGCTCACCGTTCCTGGCCGTGGCCGGCAGCGCGATGATGGGCTTGCCGCCGGGCGAACGCGATGCCCCGCGGATGAAGTCCACCTGCCCACCGAAGCCGCTGTACAGGCGCGGACCGATGGAGTCGGCGCACACCTGCCCGGTGATGTCCACTTGCAGGGCGGAGTTGATGGCCACCATCTTTCTGTTCTGCGCCACGATGAAGGGATCGTTCACATAGTGGCTGGGATGGAATTCCACCACGGGATTGTTGTCGATGAAATCGTAAATCGTTTTGGTGCCGAGCACGAACGAGGCCACCATCTTGCCCTTGTGCAGGGTTTTCTTCTCGTTGTTGATCACGCCCATCTCCACCAGCTTGATCACGCCGTCGGAGAACATCTCGGTGTGTATGCCGAGATCGCGTTTGTTCTCAAGATAGTTGAGCACGGCATCCGGAATGGCGCCGATACCCATCTGCATGGTGGATTCGTCTTCAATGAGTTCGGCAATATGCCCGCCGATTTTCGCATACACTTCCTGCTCGGCCGGATCGGTCACCTCGCCCACCTGCGGCATTTCACGGATGGGCGTATCCACTTCCACAATGTGGTGGATTTTGTTGATGTGAATGAAGCAATCGCCCAGCACGCGCGGCATCTGCGGATTCACCTGCGCGATGATGACCTTCGCCATTTCGCAAGCCGGTTTGGTCATTTCCACACCGACACCGAAGCTGCAGAAACCGTGCTCGTCGGGAGGCGACACGTGAATCAGCGCCACGTTCACCGGCAGGATTTTCTGATAGAACAGCTCGGCGATCTGGCTGAGGTAAATGTGGGTGGCATCGGCCAGGCCGGCGTTCACCGCTGCGCGCACATTGCCGCCGATGAACAGCGCATTGTGCCGGAAATGCCCCTGCATTTCCTCGGTGACATAACCCGATTCGCCGATAGTGAGAATGTGGTCCACGTGCACGTCGGTCAGTTCGTGCCCTCGGCCTATCATCGCGCGGATGAGCACCTCGGGGACGGCGCAGCCCGGATGCACGTAGACGTGATCCCCGGACTTGATCGCCTGCACGGCCTGCTCGGCAGTGGTGAGTTTGTTTCGATAACTGGACGTCCAATCCATGCGTGTTCCTCGGATGACTTTTCTATGATCGAATGATTAGCAGCACTCGTACGGAGTGACGTCGATGCCATACACTTCCTGCAACAGGGAGTGCGTGGCCTTGCCCTGATGGGTGATGACCCCGCAACGGACACAGGGGTCGGTTTTCGTTGCCGGATCAAAGCCGTGCATCATGGTTTGCAGATACGGCAGCAGCGCATTCGTCAACGCATAGGTGGAGGTGCGCGCCACCACCGACGGCATGTTGGGCACGCAGTAGTGAATCACTCCGTGCTTGATGAACACGGGATCCTGTATGGTGGTCGGCCTGCTGGTCTCCACGCATCCACCCTGATTGATGGAGATGTCGATGATCACCGCGCCGGGTTTCATGGTCTTCACCATGTCCTCGCTGATAATCTGATGACTGCGCTCGTCGTTGATCGAAATTGCGCCCACGAACACGTCGGCAATGGTGCAACCGCGGCGCAGATTTTCGGGCGAGGCCATCACCGTGGTGACGCGTTTGTTGAAATACTGATCCGCCGCGCGCAGCCGATCAAGATTGTTGTCGAGCAAAATGACCTGCGCACCCAAACCGAGCATTGCCTGCGCCGCCGACAGTCCCGACGCGCCGGCACCGAGTATGACCACCGCCGCGGGCGCCACGCCGGCGAGACCGCCCAGCAGTACTCCGCGTCCGCCCATATCGCTGCGCAGGAAGCGCGCGGCCACTTGCGCGGCCACCTGCCCCGAGATTTCGCTCATCAGGCGCAACACCGGAAAGCTGCCATCGTTGGCGCGCAGCAGTTCGTAGGCGCAGGTGGTGATGTTGTTGTCGAGCAAATGCTGCACGAGTCCGCGCTGCCCCATACCCAGCAGCATGAAGGACATGAGAATCTGTCCCGGCCGCAGCAATTGGGCTTCCTCCTTGCTCGGTGGCATGACCTTGAGCAGAATGTCGGCGCGGCCCGCCGCTTCCTCGGCCGAGTACACCACGCCCGCGCCGGCGCGCTGATATTGCTCATCGCTGAAACGCGCATCGAGTCCTGCTCCGCGCTCGATCACCACCTGGGCGCCGGCGGCCACGAGGGACTCCACGCCGAATGGCGAGAGCGCGACACGCTGTTCATTCTCGAAGCGTTCCTTCAGAATTCCGATTACCATGATGTCACCTCTATGCAAATAGTGTTGTCCGCCTGGTCGCCTACACGCCGTTGCCCGGGCGCCGGGCCGAGAGCAGTGTGTTGCGCATGAGCATGGCGATGGTCATGGGGCCCACGCCTCCCGGCACCGGGGTGATGGCCGCGCATTTGTCCTTCACCGCATCGAAATCCACATCACCCACGAGACGTGAACCTTTGGGGGCTGCCGCGTCCTCGATGCGGTTGATACCCACATCGATCACCACGGCGCCGTCCTTCACCATGTCGGCGGTGATGTAGCGGGCTTTGCCGATGGCGACGATGAGTATATCGGCTTCGCGCGTGTAGCGCGCGATATCCGGCGCCGCCGAATGGGCGATGGTGACGATGGCATTGGCGCCGGCGGCCTTTTGCACCAGCATGTTCGCCACGGGTTTGCCCACGATATTGCTGCGTCCCACCACGACCACATGCTTGCCGGCCGTTTCCACTCCCGCGCGCAACAGCAGTTGCTGCACACCGGCGGGTGTGCAGGGCGCGAAACAGTCCTGACCCAGCGACAGCTTCCCCACATTCACGGGGTGAAAGCCGTCCACATCCTTGCGCGGTGCGATGGCCTCGATGACGCGGGCTTCGTCGATATGCGGCGGCAGGGGCAATTGCACCAGTATGCCATGAATATCGGGATCGATATTCCACGCGCCGATGCGCGAAAGCACCTCGTCCTGCGTGGCCTCGGCGGGAAGTTCCACCGTGGTGGAATGAAAGCCGCAATATTCGCAGGCCTTTTCCTTCGAACTCACATACGAACGGGAGGCCGCGTTGTCGCCCACCAACAGGAAGGCCAGTCCGGGCACGATGCCCTGCCGCTCGCGCAGCAGCGCCGTCTCGGCCCGCACTTCGTCCTTGATGGTGGCAGACAGCGCCTTTCCGTCAAGCAGCATCGTCGGCATTGCGTCGAAACTCCGGTAAAGTGATTGGCTCTATGGACACGGCCATGCCCGTGGTGTAATCGAGCTTCAACAGCACGGCGGAGAGATGCACGTCACTGTCGGCCATTTCGAATTTGTGTGGTGTTTGTTTGATGAAACGCTTGAGCGCGATGTCCTTGCGCATACCCAGCACCGAATCGTACGGGCCGGTCATGCCCACGTCGGTGATGTAGGCGGTGCCTTTGGGCAGGATTTTCGCGTCGGCGGTTTGCACATGCGTATGCGTGCCCAGCACAGCACTCACCCGGCCGTCGAGATGCCAGCCCAGGGCGATTTTCTCGGCGGTGGCCTCGGCGTGCATATCCACCACGATCATGCGCACCTGCTCGCGCAGCCGGTCCACCGCCCAGTCGGCGGTTTTGAAGGGACAGTCGATGGGACTCATGTAGGTGCGTCCTTGCAGGTTCAGCACCCCGAGTTTGCCCGCCGGTCCGAGATCGACGATGGTGAAGCCGCGGCCGGGATTCTCGCGCGGGTAGTTGGCCGGACGCAGGAGATTGGCCTCGGTGGCGAGCATTTTCTGTATATGCCACTTCTCCCAGATATGATTGCCCGAGGTGACCACGCGCACGCCGAGTTCCTGCAATTCCTTGAACTGCTGCTCGCTGATGCTCTTGCCGTCCATGGCGTTCTCGCCATTGGCGATCACGCAGGCAATGTCATGCTTTTGGAGCAGCGAGGGGAGGAACATGCGGACGGCGTTGAAGCCCGGGGTACCGACGATATCGCCGATGAAGAGAACGGAGAGAACTGACATGACAACCGTAATAGTGACGCGAACCGACTCTCCGCAAGGTATGAAAACGGACTGCCTTCTCCAACACGGCGACGGAGGGGGGAAGCCGCCGTGCGCGGGGTATGGCCTAATCAGCGCGAGCTGTACAAGCGCACATCAATCAAGCCACACGCCCATCCCGATATCTCTCAATGCCGCTGCGCCCATCGATTCCGGGCACCTTCCTTTCCCGCCGCATTCGCCGATGGCTCAGAAATCGGCGCCGAGGGAGAAGTAGTATTTCGGACTGGAGAATCCGCCACCGTTGTGCGACCAGGCAACGTCGAATTTCAACGGGAAGCCCAGGAACCACATGCGCGTGCCGAAACCGGTGCCGATAAGCAAATCCTGATTGATCATCCCGCCGGCTTCGTCGCGTCCGAATGCGCGGAACGCGTTGATGTCGTCGAAGGCGGCACCCACATCCACGAACATGGCGGCATTCACGGCCTGAAGTATGTACGGCAGCACGCCGCCGAGGAAATATTTCACCAACGGGAAACGCAATTCCATATTGCCCAGCACATAGCGCGTGGCAATGCGCGCGTTGTAATTGTAGCCGCGCAACGGCAGGGCCGCCTGCAGGAAAGCGAAATCCTCTTCGTTGTCAATGGGGATGCGCCCGTTCTCGAAGGTGCGGTTGATCCAGTTGTCCGTGCCGCCTATGAAAAAACGCTGCGGATTCGAGCCGAAACTCGCGCCACCGCTGCCACGCAGGGCGAAACTGAAATCATCCCAGAATTTCCAGTACTTCCGGTAGTCACCGGTCAACGAGAGAAAACTGAACTTCGAACTCCCCCACCCCGGCGTGCCCAGCAAGCGCGCTTCGTAGCGGCTGCCACGCACCGGCGACCACATGCCCCACAACGTGTTGTCATGCACATAGCCAAGATTGGGTACGATCAACGAGCGCTCGCTGATCGCGCCGCTCGGATCGTCGAGATTCTCGGAGGAAATGTTCATCCACGTCAACGTTCCCTCGAAACGCGTGAAGCGACTGAACGGGAAGGACATGAACAGACTCGCGCCGTACTGCCGGTACCTGTACAGCTCGTCGTACGGCCCGCCGTCCCACGACAACAGGAAACGCGCGCTGTGGAAACCCTGCACGCCCCAATCGATGCGGTCGGGCAGATAGTAATACGCCAGGGCGTAGTCGCTGTTCTTCAGATCACCGATCAGATTGGTGAGGAAAATCAACTGATGGTCGCCCAACATGTCGCTGAACGCCATCTGCGTGGTGCCCAGCACACCGTAAAACGTGCTGTACCCCGCGTTGCCGTAGACCAGATCGGCCGAGAAACTGAGCTTGTACTTGTTGATGATGAATTCGCCGTCCTCGGTCAGCGTATTGCCGAGCGTGAACGCGCGCTTGCGCTTCTCGTCCTGATTGCCTCCAAGCCCGGTGGCGAACAGAATGCGTTCGCCCGAACGCGCCACGCTGTCCACACCCTGCGTGCTCTGCGGTCCGAGGGCGAAGGTCACATCCTCGCTGTGCTGCCGCAATTCGGCGTCGCGTGTGCTCACAGCGATGCTGTCCACAGGAATGGCCTCCGGGTCGCGGTCGAGCCGCAGTTGCTCGCGGCGACGGAATTCCGTCAGTTCCAGCGGCGGCAGCGCCTCGCGCTCGAAGGGCGCGCGCAGAAGGAAAATGTCGAAACCCGCCTCGAACATGGAACTGAATGCCAGTTTGTTGCCGTCGGAGGTCAGCGACATTTGATACACGCCCGACAGGGAATTGGTGATCGGTTGATGCCGATCGCTTCCCAACTCGTGCACGTACAGGTTGTTGATGCCGTTGAGATCGGAAATATACAGGAGCTTCGCGCCTGAGGGATCGGCCACGGGGTAGCTCTCGCTCGCGCCTTCGGTTGCGGTGATGCGCGCCATTGCGCCATTGTCGATACGAATGCTGTAAATGTCCATCTGCGAGTAGTCGTGCTCGAAAATGGAAAAATCCGCGGGCACATTCTCACGCGTGAGATAGCCCTGTCTGTCGGATGCGAAGTACACCGTCTTGCTGTCGGCCGACCACGAGGGTTGCGCATCGCTGAATACATCGTCGGTGAGGTTGCGCTCCTGCCGCGTTTCGAAATCGTAGATGTAGATATCGGACTGCGTGCTCGAATTTCCCACATACGCCAGTTTGCCGCCATCGGGCGACCACTGCACGGAGTAAATGCCGTCGCGCTTGACGGGAAGCTGCTCGTAGTCCCGCGAGTCCACATCGATGATGGAAATCACATCGCTGCCTCCGGATTTCGAAGCCAGGGCGAGTTTCTTGCCGTCGGGCGACCACGACAAGCCGGGGGTGAGCAGATTCAAATCCTCGAAATCATTGGTGTTGGTGCCTTCCACCACTTTGCGCACTTCCCCGCCGTCGATGGCCGACATCACAAACACGCCGAAGTAATCGTCGCGGTTGGAAATGAAGGCGATGCGGTCGCCCGCGGGCGAAATGGCGGGACTGGTATTGTAGAATGCGCCGCTTTTATTGTGGTCCGTGAGCCGCTTGGCATAGTCGCGCGGTGATTCGCGCTTGGCCACGTCGGGGTAGTACAGTTTTTTCTGTTCGTTCATCCAGCGCTCGGAAAGCTCCTCCAGCGTGAGGCCGATGGATTTTTTCAACCCCTGCTCGAGACTGCGCGTGGAACGGATGCTGTTGAGCACATCGCCCACCTTGCGCTCGCCGTATTTTTCGGCGATGTACCACCACACCGACTGTCCGCCGCGATAGGCGAAATACCCGCCGAGGTAGGGAATGGGCGGCAGGTAGTTGCTGGTGGAGGCATCGCGGAGAAACATATCCGAATTGCTGTCCCAGCCGCCGAGCGATTCGTACTCGGCGAGTCCCTCGTTCATCCACAGCGGCAGCACCAGGCGGATGCGGTTGGTGACCGCCGCCTGCAGCGAACCGCCGTAGAACATGTCGTTGATCACCGCGTGCACCAACTCATGATGAATCACGTGCCGGAACTTGCTGTACGAGCCCTCGAAGGGAATCACGATGCGGTTTTTGAACATTTCGGTCACGCCGCCAATGCCCTCCTCGAGGTACACACCCACGACATTGGTCTGCTGGAAGTCGTTATGCGAGTTGTACACGATAAAAGGAATGCGCGCCGTTATGCGATACTGCAACGTGCGCTGCACACTCTGCAGGGCGTCTTCGGCCGCGCGCGCGGTGAACGCCGCGATCTCGTAGCCGCCGTCGGCGAAGTACACGTCGAAGTGTTCGGATTGTATGTACGACCAGTTGAAGTCCGTGTATTGCACCTTGTTCTTGCCGAAATACTGCGCGGTGGCCCGCGGGGCGATACCGGTCAGTAGCAGGACGAGGATGCCGAAAAGGAGGAATGTGCGTGTCATGATGCGCCGGGTTGAGGGTGTTCGCGTATTGTTCGTTTCGCGTGGAAAATCATGCTGAATCAATGCAGTATAGCGCGGGTAAAGGGATGTGTCAAGGAAAAAAACCATGGGTATGGCGGTGGAGCGCTTGTAAGACACCGTTTGTGTATATTTGGTTACCATGCCTATGAATCGAAATACCATGCGTTTCACAACCATCCTTCTCGCCGCCTTTATCATGCTTACTGTCACCGCCTGCGATCCGCGCGATGGCTGCGACATCGTCATCTACAACGCGCAAATCCATACGATGAGTGCCGACCTGCCCCTGGCCAATGCCATGGCGATCAGCGATGGCCGCATCGTGGCGATTGGCGAAAACGAACAGATCCTCGCGGGCTGGAATCCCGACCAGAGCATCGACATGGGCGGGGCGCATCTCTTCCCGGGCTTTATCGATGCGCATGCGCATCTCTACGGCCTGGGCGAGGAAGCCGTGATCCTCATGCTGCACGGCACGCAATCGGCGTCCGAGGTGCTGGCCATGGTCCGGCAGCGCGCCGATAGTGTCGAGGCGGGCGCGTGGATTCGCGGACGCGGCTGGGATCAGAACGACTGGCCCACGGCGGCCTTCCCCACGGCGCGGCAGCTCGACTCCGTTGCGGCCGACCATCCAGTGATGCTCGTGCGCATAGATGGGCATGCGGCCTGGGTCAACACCCGAGCCCTGCGCGCCGCCGGCATCAACAGCGAAACACCCGATCCGGATGGTGGAAAAATCCTGCGCGATGCCAAGGGCGAACCCACCGGCATCCTGCTCGACAACGCCATCGAACTCGTGCGCGCCCACATTCCCCCGCCGACCGAGGAGGAATTGCGTACCGCGTTTAGCAGCGCCATCGACCGCTGCCTGGCCCTGGGACTCACCGGGGCGCATGACATGGGCATGCGGCCCGAGTATGTGCGGAGCATCGAAAGTCTCATCGACGACGAAGTCTTTCCCTTCCGCGTGGTCGGCTACATCGACGGCACCGGCGACGCGTGGGAGGAATTGCTCAACGAAGGCCGCCGTGAATTCGGAGCCACGCAGCTTGTTCTCGCCGGTTTGAAACTCTACGCCGACGGCGCGCTGGGTTCCCGCGGCGCCTGGCTGCTGGAGGATTACTCCGATGAAGCCGGCAACCGCGGCATCCCCATCACCACCATGGACAGCATCGTCACACAAAGCAAACGCGCCCTTGCGCGTGGCCTGCAAGTGTGCGTGCACGCCATTGGCGACGCGGCTGTGCGCATGGTGCTCGACGCCTACGAAGTGGCACTGGGCAACGCAAAGAGCAGTACCCCTCCACTGCGCGTGGAGCACGCGCAGGTGATCGATCCCACGGACGTTCCGCGCTTCGCGCGTCTGGGAGTGGTACCGTCCATGCAGCCCGTACACTGCACAAGCGACATGTATTGGGCCGAGGCGCGTCTGGGCGCCACGCGCATACGCAACGCCTACGCCTGGAACGCACTGATCGAGGCGGGATCGTGGATTCCCGGCGGCAGCGACTTCCCTGTCGAGCGGCCCGATCCGCTGCGCGGCATCTACGCCGCCGCCTTCCGTATGGACGACACCGGTCGGCCCGAGACGCAGGAGGATATCGAGCAATTTTTCCAGATCGACCGCGCTGTGCCGCATCTCGCGGAGCGCTACAAGGGCGGCTGGTTCGCGGCGCAGCGCATGTCGCGCACCGACGCGGTGAGGGCATTCACCATCTGGGCTGCGCGCGCGGCTGGTATGGACAAGCATGTGGGCAGTCTGGAAAAAGGAAAGCTGGCGGATTTCGTCGTGGTGTCGCATGATTTGCTCACTATCTCCCGCGAGGATTTTTTGGTCGCGAAAGTCATGTCCACCTGGTTTGAAGGCCGCAAGGTGTGGGAATACCCCGCGGGTAAATAGCACGGCGGGTGTTTCCAAGGCGTCGTCTCGCGCGTAGTCCCGGTCGGCGGACGAGGCATCGGGGGCTTGGCGGCCGTCCCGTACACGGAGCAGGTTGTGGCCTGTTGTCGTGCGCCGCGTCTGCACGTCTGAAACATTGCGGCACTTCGCCGCGTTCATGCCCGTCATGGCACCCGCGTTTGGGATACCATGCCGCGAACAACTTTTGTATCTTTTGGTTTGTCTCCGCAATCAGGATTGCATGAAACGCATCATTCTCATTTTCGCCCTCCTGCTTCCGTCCACGCTTTCCGCACAGCCGGTCACTCTGCGTTACAATCTTCCCGCCGCGCGCACATTGAATTTCAAACATATCGAGAGCATGTCGGCCCTTGCGCAAACCAACGACGGGCGCAGCACGCAATTCGAGAAAAGCGTAACCCGCTATGTGCGTCTGGACTTTGCCGCGAGCACGCCGTCGGGCGTGGAGTACGTGTTTGTACAGGACACGGCGGTCGTGGTGGACAAGAATCCCCCGCTGGTGCCGCCGAAAGTGGACATCGACAATCTGATTACGAAGAAGCCCATACGCGTGAAGCTTTCTCCGCGCGGCACCGTCGAAGGCGCCACACCGCTCGAGCCCTTGCGCGCCGAAGCCCTGCTCGGTGTGCAGGGAGCCGACGCCATGTTCGCCCGCAACGCCGCCATTCTCCCCCCCGTCCCCGATCGCGAACTCAGCCCGGGTGCAACCTGGACCGAGAGCAGCAGGGACACGCTGTATCCGAGCAAGGAATTGCCGCAGCTCGGCCGTGGCAGCGGACTGCGCATTGTCGAAAATGTGACCACCTGGACGGTGGAATCCCGCGAAACCAGGCATGGCATCGCCTGCCTGAAGTTGCGCTGGGAAGGTCGCGTGCTGTTCGAGGAAAAAATTCTGTTCGCGAAGCTCGAGGAATTCACCGAGGAGCGCAGCAGCATCGAGGGCAGCATGTATGTGGACATTGCCACCGGCATTCCCGTATCGCTCGATGTGAAAACCGACAAAGAGAGCACCCGTGCGCTGTTCGGCGATCAGAACAACGTGCTCCCCTCCTCCGTCTCCACCATCGTTACGCTGGAACTCATACCATAACATATTCGCATGGAGTCACGAATGACACGCCTTTTCACCGCCCTGCTGCTTCTCGTCCTGACCGTCCCGGCCGCTGTTGCGCAGCAGCACATTTTCCGCTACGAAGTCGGGAAGGATTACACCTACGTTCTTGAAGAGACCAACATGTCCATTCAGGAAGTGCAGGGTCAGTCCATGACGCAGAATTCCGAGAGCACGGTCAGCGCCACCATCAAGCTGTCGGGCATCGCCGACAACGGCGACATGTCGATGAACGTCAAAATCAACAACGCGCTGGTCATCGTCGAAGCCAACAATCAGACGCAGACCCTCGGCTCCGATTTCGCGGGCAAGGCGCTGAATCTCGTTGTGGATCAGAAAGGCAACGTGGTGGATGTGGATACGACAAACGCCGACGAAGCCGGCCAGGCGGGTTCGCTTATCGTGCAAATCGGAGAAATGCTGCCCAACCTCACCAAGGGTACGCTTGAAGTGGGTCAATCCTGGAACAGCCACGATGTGGACACCTCGGGCTCCGGCGACAATCTCATGCTTGTGGAAACCGAGCGCAAATACACCGTGAAGGGCAAGAAGGAAATGAAGGGCTTCGATTGTCTCGAGATCGGTGTGACTGTCGATGCGGAAATCGAAGGCACACGCGTGAACGGCGACAACGAGTTGCAAATCAAGGGCACGCGCGAAGGCAAGGGCACGCTGTATTACGCGCCGACCGAAGGCCTGTTTGTGGCGATGAACATGGAAGTCACCACCGATCAGGTGATCACGGTGATGGGCATGAACATGCGCGTGCCGGTGACCGGCAGCAGCACCGTGACCTTCGAACTCCAGAACAAGTAAGGCGCCGACAGCGTCACGTTGTTTCGTACTTCCGAGCGCCGCGGTGTTTACTGCGGCGCTTGCCGTTCGATGGGATGCGTCGCATGCTCGGAAATGCTACTTTGCACAACGTTACAGTTTCTTTCACTTGCGATTCCGCGGACACGATGTGTCGCTGCCGGGCAACGTCCATGAAAGCGCTGTATGCCAAGGATGAAGTGAACCTTTTTTTCCAAGCCCCGTATAACGCGGATATGTTTTTTTCACCATTGAGGCCTCGCATGAAATCCCTTGCACCGACGATCGCCCGCCTCCTCTGTTCCCTGCTGTTCCTCGCCCTGTTCACCACCGTCGCTGTGGCGCAAGATCCCGCCGGCGGCAAGGACAGCACGGCCGTACAGCAATTGCGCGAGGCCCACAAGCAGGTGTCTACGCAACTCGAGCAGGCCCGGGCGGCATTGGAAGAAGCGCGCGCCCTGCCCGAGAGCGAGGAGCGCGACAGCCGAATTGAGGAGTTGGAACTCCGTCTCGAGGAATTGGAATTGCGCCTCGACGAGATCAACGCCGACCTCAGCATGCACGAGGCCGAGAACGACACCTGGGAGGACTGGGGCGAGGATTGGGGAGAGGATGCTCCGGACATGGATCAGGACAGCGAATGGAGCTGGTGGAAATCCATGAGCGGCGAGAACGATGATGAAGAGTCCTTCGAAGGAAATTTCTTCGCCAAATATCCGAGCACCTTCCCGTGGATGTTTCCGCTGACCACGCGTCTGCACGAGACCTTCCTCCGTTACAATCGCGTGGAGGGCGTGTACATCGGCCTTGCGCAGTCCAAGCGTCTGTACTGGCACAGCAAGCCGTGGATCGTGAGCACGGGATCCCTGGGCTACGGTTTCGCCAATCACACCTGGCGCTACAGTCTCGGTCTCTACTTCCCGCTGTACTTCGACAAGCACATCGTGGAGTTCGGCGGCGAGGGACACAGCTTCACGGATTCCAAGGATCAGTGGAGTTTCGACCGCGACGAGAACACCTTCACCGCGCTGTTCGCCCGTGAGGACTTCCTCGACTATTTCGAGCGCCGAGGTTTCACTGCCACCGCCGCGTGGTACTACCGTTCAGACAGCGAGCTGAACCTGCGCGCCTCCGTTGGCTATGTGCACGACACCTACGGCAACATGAATCGCGCGACAAACTGGTCCTTTTTCGGCGGCGACAAGTCCTTCCGGCCGAATCCGTTGATCAACGAGGGCAACATCAACAGCTTCATGTTCACTGCGGCCATGCACACCCTTCCGTCGCTGACCGATCGCAGCGAGGGATGGAACGTGCAATTTTCCTTTGAACAGGCGGGCGGCACGGCCAAAGGCGACTTTGAATTTTCGCAGCTTGTACTCGATGCCACGCGCTACCAGCCCCTGTGCGAGCACATGGCAATCAATCTGCGTGCACGGCTCGGCGCCAGCGACGGTATGCTGCCCGCGCAGCGTCAATTCGAACTTGGCGGACCGGGTACGCTGCCGGGATACCGCTTCAAGGAATTCGCCGGGACGCACGCAGCATTGCTGAGCGCGGAGTGGATTTTGCGCAGCACACTTGCCGGCAACGCGCGCGGCTGGGTACGCAATCTGCTCAACAGCACCAACCTCATCTTCTTCGCCAATGCCGGCGTCACCAACAGCGTCGCCCCGCTGGTCACGCGCGACTTGCGCAATGGTGCGATGGAAGCGGATTTCACCGAGGATTGGGTGTTCGATTCATGGAAATCCGACCTGGGTATCGCTCTCGGCAGCACCGACGGCTCCTTCCGTATCGGCGCCGCCTGGCGCCTCGATCGCGGAGAATCCCCGAACTTCGTGTTGCGCTTCACACGGCCGTTCTGAGTCAAGCCCCATACCAACAATGTTCACGGAAGAGGCGACGCAATGTCGCCTATTCCCTTTGCGCCTTTGCACCGTGGCGTCTTTGCGTTGAATTCCCTTCCGACTTCAGGAGAATGGAACGCAAGGTCGCAGAGAAGCAGAGTCGCAACAAGACGGGAGGGTGTTGTCACGTTTCGCGATACAATGTGCCTTCCGCAGCGAGGAGGAAATTGTGCTTCCTTCCCGTGTCACGGGTGCTGCAATGGCGAAGTCAGGCATACCAACAATGTTCACGAAAGAGGCGACGCAATGTCGCCTCTTCCGTTTCTGTCCCCGGGGTGTTGCCGTTCTGCTCCGCCGCTACGGATTCCCCCGAGCCGCATCCAGCACCGCGTCCACGGCCTGCGACGGTTCGGGCCACGCATCGATGTCCACGACGCGGGACTCGTCACGACGCGTGAGGCACCACGAAGCGATGATGCGCATTTCGTCGATATCGGCCTTGTCGTTCCCGAACAATTCCTGCTGCGGAGCGGCGTACACCTCGCGCAATTGCCTCTCAACCTCCTTGCGCGCTATCGCCTTCTGATCCAGCAGCATGGTGGCGGCGAGGCGTCCGTGGTGTATCAGATGCGCCTCGATGCGTGTACCACGCGCGGGTGTGAGGATGACGATGTTCTGACGACGAACGGAGTGCACCATGAGGCGCTGTTGGCGGATGATGCGCTCCACTGCCGCGATGCGATCGCGCAGTGCGGCCGCTCCCTCGAAATCCAGGGCTTCGGCCCGGGCGTGCATGCGCCCGCGGAACAGTTCCAGCATGTGATCGTGCTCGCCCTGCAGGAACATGGCGACGGCCTCGGCCTCGCGGCGGTACTCCTCCTCGCTCACCAAGGCGGCACAGGGCGCGGCGCAGCGTTTGATGTCGAAGTACAGGCAGGGCGAATGCTCGGCTTTCGGCGTGATCGTACCCTCGCATTCGCGCAAGCGGAACAGCTTGTTGATGCTGTCGATGGCATCCTCCACCGCGAAGCGGCTGCGGAAGGGACCGTAGTACTCCGCTCCGTCGTCCAGCAAGTCGTAGCTCCAATCCACCGTTGGCCACGCGCTCGCCATGTCAATGCGGATGAACGGGTAGCGCCGGTAGTTCTTCAACTGCGTGTTGAAAGCGGGCTGGTGTTGCTTGATCAGGCGGGATTCGGTGAGCAATGCGGTCAGCTCGGTGTCGGTTTCGCGATAGCTGATGCCATGCACACCGCGCACAAGGCGGCGGATTTTCTCGGTGTGGCCGATGTTGTGGTAAAAATAGGACGATACCCTCTCTTTCAAATCCCGCGCCTTGCCGATGTACAGTATTCCTCCGCGCTTGTCGTGCATGAAGTACACGCCCGGGCCATGAGGCAGGGCTTGCAGTTGCTCGCTGAGTCGCGTGTAATACTTTGGCTCGCCTGTGACGCGGTAGATTTGCCTATTCTGAAAACTCAGCAGTTCGCCCACATCGGTGAGATCGAACTCCTCTTCCAACACGGAGAAAAACACCAGCAGAAGCCGCGCCGTGGCCTCGGCATCGCCTCCGGCGCGGTGGCGGCTGCGAATGCGGATGCCGTATTGGGCCGCGAGCGTCCCGAGCGAGGCCCCGGATTTTTTCGGCGTGAGTCGGCGCGCCAGACGCGCGGTACACAGCATGGGAGATTGCAGTGCCTCGCCGCCGATGCGTCGCAGCGTGGCATCCACAAATTGCCTGTCGAAGCGTGCATTGTGCGCCACGAACACGGCATCGCCCACGAATTGACGCACGACAGGCATGACCTCTTCCGCATCGGGCGCGGCGTACACCATGGCATTGGTGATGCCGGTGAGCTGCGTGATTTCGGCGGGGATGAATTGATGCGGATTGATCAGCGAACTGTAGCGGTCGACGATCTCGCCTCCGCGCACGCGCAGCAGGGCGATTTCGGTGATGCGGTTCTTGTCGGGACTGAGTCCGGTGGTTTCGACGTCACAGACCACGAAATCGGTATCCGCGATTTCGAGCTGTTGCAGGAGTCGATCCGCCGCCACTGTGCGCTTCCCTTCTCCGCCGCGTCACACGACGTCGTAGAAATTCTTGTTCTGGATTTTTATCACGCGTCCGGGACGCTGCGCAAGCAGGCTGTAGTCGTGCGTGGCCATGATGATGGCCGTACCGCGCCTGTTGACGCGGTCGAAAATGGCGAGAATGTCGCGCGAAGCCGAGGGATCGAGGTTACCCGTGGGCTCGTCGGCAAGCAAGATGAAGGGATCGTTCACCAGCGCGCGGGCAATCGCCACGCGCTGCCGCTCGCCGCCGGACAAATCCTCCGGCATGGCGAATTCCTTCGAGGTCAGTCCCACTTCCGCCAGCACGCTGTGTACTTTCGAGGCGATAAGCTGACGTCGCGCGCCTGTCACATGCAGCGTGAAGGCGACGTTGTCGAACACATTCCTGTCGTCGAGCAGGCGGAACTCCTGAAACACGATGCCGATGGTCCGTCGCAGATACGGAATCTGATGCCGCGTGATGGTGGACGAATCATAGCCGCCGATACGCACGCGACCGAAATTGGGGAGAATGTCCATGTACAACAGGCGCAGGAAGGTGCTTTTCCCTATGCCGGTCTCGCCGATCACATACACGAACTCCCCTTCTCCGATCGCCAGATTCGCGTGATCGAAAATGTTCTGATTGCCGAAGATCAAGCGCACGTTGTGGAATTCAATCATCGGCCCGCATCCCTACGCTGTGTGCGCGGTACGGTTGCGCGCTATGGACCGTGCGAGCAGCACGGCTTCCTTCATGCTCTCGGCGCTGGCAAGGCCATGCGAAGCGATGGCATAGGCGGTGCCGTGGTCCGGTGAGGTGCGCACCAACGGCAACCCGGAACTGACATTTACTCCGCGCGCCATGGCCTGTATTTTAAAGGGAATGAGTCCCTGATCGTGGTACATGGCCAGCACGAGATCGTAGAGCTGCTTGTTGTGCGCCGAGAAAAATCCATCCGCCGCGAACGGCCCATCCACGCGCAAGCCCTCGGACTGCGCGGCGCGCACGGCGGGAATGATGTGGCGCCGTTCCTCGTCGCCGATGTATCCGCCGTCTCCGGCATGCGGATTGAGCGCGAGCACGGCGATGCGTGGATCGGCGAGTCCGAAATCCTGCCGCAACGCGCGATGTCCGAGCCGTATCGCCTTTTCCACCGCGGCTTGCGTCACGCCTGCCGCCACCGCTGCCAAGGGCACATGCACGGTGACCAGGCCGACACGGAGATTGCTGCCGGTGAGCAGCATGATCACGTCGTCCGGTTGTCCGCTCAACGCCGCGAGCATGTCGGTGTGTCCGTGAAAGGGACTGCCAGCCATGCCGATAGCTTCCTTCGACAGTGGAGCGGTGACCAGAGCCACGGCTTCGTTGCGCATCACCGTGGCAAATGCGGCCTCGACCGCGGCAATGGCTATGCGGCCCGAGGTGGCGGAGGGCGTACCAATGGCGGCCGCGTCGAAATCCTCGCCGCTGTCGAGCACATTGAGCACACCTGTGCCGGCTTCGGAGATATCGCGCACTGCACGCAATTCCACAGAGCGCAGTCCAAGCCGCTCGGCGTACCAGCGCATGGCGCTCAGCGGTCCGTGAACGATAGGAAGTACGACATCGAACAGCTCCGAGCGATCGAAGGCCTTGAGTATCACCTCCGGACCGATGCCGTTGACGTCTCCTATCGATATGGCGATGGGTTGGGGCATGCGTTACTCCTCCAGCAGTCGCAGATTGCCGTCACGCTGTTTGTCCACAAAACGGAAGGTTTTGCCGAGCGAGGGATAGTACCAGATTTCCATGCCCGGCTCGCCACTTTCGAGTACACGCTGCGTGTTCTCGGGGGGGCCAAAGAGAATGTACACTTTCCCGCGGTCGGTGTCCACCCCGTCGGGTTCGTACAGCGTCTGAAATTTGATGCGCGCCTGATCCACGCGACGGAAATACTCGGTCATGTGTTCGTTGTATGCGGTGCCGGGCGTGGGATCGCGCTCCTCCCAGAAGCGGCGGAGTTGACGGCGCTGTGTTTCCTCGTCGCCGTCTGTCATTTCCTCCAATTGTCCACGGGTGAGTATGTAGCGCATGTCCTTCACCGCCTGCGGAATGTTGCGCAAGGCGTAGGGCATGTCGCGCCAGAACACCGCCGTATTCAGCGACACCGTATCCCTGCGGCCTTGGTGGTCCCGCTGCACAGTGAGCGTGTAGGGTGCGACATCCACGCTGTCGAAAGGCAAATCGAACAGGAGCATGGCACGCTCGTCGCCGGAACGCTGTACGAGTGCGAAGTCCTCCACCATCCCGGCGGTCTTTGGCAATCCGTAACCACGAAGCACGGCACTGGGTTGCGGTCCACTCTCCATCACCGTGATGCCATCGCGATCGCGGCGCAGACGCACGGTCCATTCGCCTTCGCCCGCATCGGGTACGGGAACGGCGATGCGCACCGGCGCCGCGAATGGCATGCTGCCACCGTATCCATGCACGCGCGGCACGAGAGCATCGCGCGGCGACGCCGGATCCAGCACGATGGGCGCGCCCAGTTCGCGTGTGAGGTCGCGCGCCACAAAGGATACATTCATCCGGCGTTCGTTGCGCGACCCCCTGTCGGTGGCCACGATCACCGCGGTGTACTCGCCGGCGTCGAGGTACAGCGTGCGCTGCAGGAGAAGAAAGCGTCCCCTGCTGTCTGTTTCACTGTACTGCGCCGCGGCCGCGCGACCACCGATCGTGCTCGATCCGATGAAGGTTCCATTGCGCTGCAAATCGATGCTGATGTCCACTCCCGCGCGGAACAGCGAATCCGGCACACTGCCCGCCACGCGTTCGAACACCATGAAATCATAGGACACGCGGAACAGCATATCCACTCGCGCCAATCCCGCCGAATCCGAGTGCGTACACACGGCCTCAACGTACAGCAGCCCGCCGTACTGCAGCCGCGGATCGCGGTGATGATCCACTCCGCCCGGAGGCCCTCCCCCGCGCGGCTGCGCTCCCACCGACACCGCCAGCAGGAGCATTGGCAGCATGCGCCACATTCTAGACATCGAGATTCCTGACGTACTTCGCATTGCGTTCGATGAATTGCCGGCGCGGCTCAACGGAATCGCCCATGAGAATCTGGAACAGGCGGTCGGCCTCGGCGGCGTTTTCCATGGTCACCAGTAGCAACGTCCGGGTTTCGGGATTCATGGTGGTTTCCCAGAGCTGCTCGGGATTCATTTCACCGAGTCCCTTGAAACGGGAGATGGTGATGCCGTCCTTGCGCGTCACCACTTCCTCTTCCGCAGGCGCCTCCTCGACCACGTCCTCCGTGATTTTCTGTCCGCGCAGCACTTTGATAATCTCGTCGCGCTCCTCGTCGTCAAAGGCGTAACGCTCGACCTTGCCTTTTTTCACCTTGTACAACGGGGGCTGGGCGATATACACTTTACCGGTTTCGACCAGTGATTTCATGTAGCGGAAGAAAAAGGTGAGCAGCAAGGTGCGGATATGGCTGCCGTCCACATCGGCATCGGTCATGATGATGATTTTTCCATAGCGCAACGAGGAGAGATCCATATCCTCTTCCCCGCCGATACCTGCACCGAAAGCCGAGACCATGGCGTTGATTTCCTGATTCTCCAGCACTTTGTGCAGATTGGCTTTTTCCACATTCAGGATTTTTCCACGGAGTGGAAGAATGGCCTGGAAGCGACGGTCGCGTCCCTGTTTGGCCGATCCGCCTGCCGAGTCGCCCTCGACCAGGTACACTTCGCAATGCTCGGGATCGGTGATGGAGCAATCGGCGAGCTTGCCGGGCAGGCTCATCGAATCCAGCGCGTTCTTGCGGCGCGTCAGATCGCGGGCCTTGCGGGCGGCCTCGCGGGCTTCGGCGGCGCGCACGGCTTTCTCGATGATGCGCTTCGCGACGGGGGGATTCTGCTCGAGGTACAGCGAGAGCTGCTCGAAGATGATGGTCTCGACCACGCTCTTGGTTTCGCTGTTCCCCAGCTTCGTTTTCGTCTGCCCTTCGAACTGCGGCTCCGGCACCTTCACACTCAACACCGCCGTGAGTCCCTCGCGGAAATCGTCGCCCGACATCGAGAGCTTGCCTTCTTTCACGATGCCGTTCTTGTAGGCGTAATTGTTCAACGCACGCGTGAGCGCGGTTTTGAAGCCCACCAGATGCGTGCCGCCTTCATGCGTGTTGATGTTGTTGACGTAGGTGAAAATGTTCTCGGTGTACGAATCGTTGTACTGCATCGCCAGCTCGACCGGCGTGTTGTCGCGCATGCCTTCGATGAAAATCGGCTTCTTCATCATCGAGGTGCGGTCGGTATCGATGTATTGCACGAAATCCATCAGGCCGCCTTTGGCGTGGTACTCGGCTTCCTCGCCATCGCGCTCGTCCTTGAGAATGATGCGGATGTTCTTGTTCAGATACGCCAATTCGCGCAGGCGCTCTTCGAGGTAATTGAAACGGAACTCGATGGATTTGAAAATCTGGTTGTCCGGAAGAAAGGTGATACTCGTACCGGATCGCTTTGTAGCACCCAGCGTTTGTACCGGACCGTCGGGATCGCCGCGGGTGTAGCGCTGACGGTAAATCTTGCCTTCGCGGTAAATGTCGGCCTGAAGCCATTCCGACAACGCATTCACCACAGACACACCCACGCCGTGCAAACCACCCGAAACTTGATATGTCTGCTTGTCGAATTTGCCACCGGCGTGCAGCGTGCACATCACCACTTCCAGTGTGCTGATGCCCTTTACCGGATGCGGTCCCGTGGGAATACCACGGCCATTGTCCTCGATGGTGACGCTGCCGTCCTTGTGTATGGTGATATCAATGCGGTCGCAGTACCCCGCGAGGGCTTCGTCGATGGAGTTGTCCACCACCTCGTTGACGAGATGGTGCAATCCGCGCACGCCGATATCGCCGATATACATGGCCGGACGTTTGCGCACGGCCTCGAGGCCTTCCAGCACTTTGATGCTGGTTTCCGAGTAGCTGCGTGCACGGTCTTGCTGTTCCTGTGTCATAATAGTGGTCGCTTGTAAAAAAGGTGATGTTACTTGCCAATGCAGAATCGTGAGAAAATGCCGTCGAGTATGTCGTCGGTGCGTACCACACCGATGATTTCGCCCAGCGCGTCGATGGCTTCGCGCAATTCGAGAGCGAGGAATTCCTCCGTCTTTCCTTCGCGCAACGCGCCGTCGGCGCGGTCGAGCGCTGCGAGGGAGCGACGCAGGCAGTCGGCGTGCCGTTCGTTGGTCACGAGTACTTCCCCCGCCTCCGAAGGCCGCGCAAGTGTGTCGGCGATTTCGATGAGGCGTTGCTCCAACGCGGGGAGGCCGTCGCCGCGCAAAGCCGACACCGCCAGCACGCCCTCGGGCACAGTGCTGGAAGGCGTGGCGAGCAGATCGATTTTATTGAGCAGCGGAAGAAACACCGCGCCAGCCTCCGCGGCAATGCCGCGAAGCACGTGCAGTTCGACCTCCACTCCACCCGCTTCGACTATTCCGCAGAGCACGTCGGCCCGTGAGGCCAGCTCGCGCGTCAGGGCGATGCCTTCGCGTTCAACGGGGTCATCCGTCTCGCGCACACCAGCGGTGTCCACGAAGCGGAAGAGGCGTCCTTGCAGTAGCGCCTGTTCCTCGAGATAGTCCCGCGTGGTACCGGGCACATCGGTGACGATGGCCCGTCGCATGCCGAGCAACGCGTTGAGCAGACTGGATTTGCCCACATTGGGCGCGCCCAGCAACGCCACGCGCACACCATCGCGAAGCAGGCGTCCGTTCGCGTGCGTGGCCAGCACCGCCGACACGCGCCTGCGCGTCGCGTCGATCTCGGCGTGAAGCTGTTCGGCATTGAGGAATTCGACATCCTCTTCAACAAAATCCAGGCCGAGTTCCAGCAGACCGGCGCAGTGCAACAGCGCGTCGCGCATCTCGGCCACCGAGCGCGAGAGCGCGCCTTCCAGCTGCCGCGTCGAAGCGCGGCGCGCCGCGTCGTGCTGCGCATGAATCACATCAGCCACGGCTTCGGCCTGCACGAGGTCCATTTTTCCATGAAGAAAAGCGCGACGGGTGAATTCCCCGGGCTCGGCCTGCCGCGCACCGCACGCGAGCAAGCGCCGCAGCACGGCACCCGAAACCGCTGTGCCGCCGTGCGTGCTGATTTCCACACTGTCCTCGCCTGTGTAGGAATGCGGTGCCCGAAATACCGCCAGCAACACTTCGTCCAGCATCTCGCCATCCGCATCCACCACGCGGCCATACAGCAGTCGATGCGAGTCCGCCGCGCGCGGATCGGCGCCGCGAAACACCTCGGCGGCGATACGGACAGCATCCGGCCCCGACATGCGCAGCACGGCCAGACCAGCCACACCGGGCGGCGTGGCGAGAGCGGCGATGGTATCCTCGCGCAGTGCGGTATGCTGTTGCGTTGCATTCATCGGAAGCGAATATCCTGTACCACGGAGGCGCCGATGGCGGTGTTGATACACGTGATCAATTCGCCGCGCATCAGCAGCAATTCCTGCCGCCAGGCGGCATCGCGCACCTGCACCCACAATGTACCTTCGACAATGCGCGTCGCCTGCGCATGCTGCGCGATCACCTCACCCACGATGTCGGCCCAACGCTGCAAGACGAGCTGTTCGCGCATGCGCACATCCCAGCCCCGACGCTCCAGGGCCGTGCCGAGGGCGTTCGACAAGGTCACCAGCTGTCCGAAGGTCCGAGCGCGTTTCATGCCACTTCCGCGTAGTGATACACCCTGCCCGCTTCCACGCGCAACACCGCGTTGCGCGCGTCCTCTGCATCGAACACCTGCGCAACATGCCTGCTGGCGGTGGTGATGAAGGTTTGTCCCATACCGCGCAATGCTGCGAGGACGCGCCCGAGTCGTTCGTCGTCGAGTTCGCTGAACACGTCGTCGAGCAGCAACACGGGACGCTCGTCCAGACGCTCGTCGAGGTAGTGGAATTCGGCGAATTTCAGGGCGATGAGCACGGACTTGTGCTGTCCTTGCGATGCCTGCGCGCGCACGTCCATATCGTTGAGCTGTATGCGCACGTCATCGCGATGCGGGCCGTACGAGGTGCTGCCCCGCCGCACATCGCTGTCGAGGCGTTCCTGCAATGCACGCAGATACATCTCGACGCCATCGCGCTGCGCGCCATCACCGTCACCGTAGGCATAGGCGATGTCCACAGCTTCGCGCTCGGGCACCAGTTCCATCATCGCCTCGCGCACGTAGGGCAGGAATTGTTCGATGAAGCGAAGCCGTGCGGCAAGTATGCGCACACCGCTCTCGGCCAAGGCCTGATCCCAGGCCTCGAGCGAGCCGCGCACCGCGCCGATGCGACCCTCGGCCATGGCGAGCAGGGCGTTGCGCTGGCGCAGCGCGCGACGATAATCGAGCAAGTCCATGAGATAGCTGTGCTGTACCTGCGACAGCAGGAAGTCGAGAAAGGCCCGGCGCTCGCCCGGCCCGCCCGAGGTGATCGGCCGATGCTGCGGCGACAACGCCACCATGGGAAATTGCCCGATGAGCTCGGCCATGGTTTCCAACGGGGCGTAGTCCACTTCCACCAGTTTTTTCTGCATCCCTCCGTAACGCAGGCGCACGTGCCGGCGTGAACGCGACGCCGCTTCGAAGTCGCCTTCGACCTGGAACGCTTCCTCTCCCGTCGTGATCAAGCCCCGGTCCTGCCGTGTGACAAAGCTCCGCGACATGCAGAGCAGCGAAATGCCTTCGAGAATGCTGGTCTTGCCGGCGCCGTTCTCACCAACGAGCAACAGCACGCCTTCCGGACACGCGATATCCGTGCGGGCGTGGTTGCGCAGATGTTCGAGAACGAGACGTCGAAGCAGCATGCTCAGGCATTCAGTCGTAGCGGCATGACCAGCATCAGGATGTCGAGTTCGCCCTGCTCGCCTTCGGGCATCATCAAACCGGCGCGCGTCGGCGCACTGAAGAGGAAACTGACTTCTTCCGCGTCGATATGCTGCAGGGCCTCGGTGACGTAGCGTGCGTTGAAGCCGATTTCCATTTCCTCCTCGTCGCTGAACACGGCGGGAATGCTCTCGCGGGCCTCGCCGCCGAAATCCATATCTTCGGCCGACACGCGCACTTCCTCGCGGGCGATGGAGAAGCGCACCTGATTGGTGGTGACATTGGAGAAAATCGAACAGCGCTGCACAGCACCCAGCAAGGCCGCGCGGTTGAGTGTCAAACGCTTCTCGTTGTCCTTCGGAATCACACTTTCGTAATTCGGATACCGCTCGTCGATAATGCGGGAGAGCAGTGTCATGTCGCCGAAACTGATACGCACATTCGAGCGGCCGAACACCACCGTCACCTCGCCCTCGCCCAGCGACTTCGAGACGATGTTCAGCGCCTTGGCGGGAATGATCACATCGCGGTCGTCGCCGCTGTAGGCCTCGGCCAGCGCGCCGCGATGCCGGATGCGCACAAGGCGGTGGCCGTCGGTGGACACGGCGTGGAAGGCGCCTTCCTTCCACTGGAACAGCACACCCATCATGGAGGGACGCAAATCATCGGTACTCACCGCGTACACCGTGCGTGCGATGATGCCGCGCAGCAGATCGGTGTCGAGATGCAGCGAGAACTCCTCCTCGAGGCGCTCGGCCTCGGGAAAATTCGTCGCGCGCTCGCCCGCCATTTTGTACTCGCCCTGATTGGTTTTGATGGAAATGCGATTGTTCGACTCGTCGGCCGTGAACACGATATCCGACGATGAAAGCGCGCGCAACGTTTCGTTCAGCTTTTTCGCGGGCACGGCGAAGCGGCCATCCTGCTCGCCCTGCACGTGCAGCGCCACGGTCATGGAAATCTCCAGATCGCTCGCTGTCAGACGCAATTCATTTCCCGTCAGCTCGAACAGCACGTTCTCGAGTATGGGCAGGGTGGATTTCGACGGCACCACGCCGATGACCTTCGAAAGTGCCTTGTGCACATCATTGCTGACCGCGGAAAATTTCATGACGTCCTCCAGTAGTCCTTGAAAAAATGGCGACGGCGCGGGGTGTCGCCGGCAGCGTGTGACCGCGCATCGAACGGCATTCGCTGCCTGGTGTGAATCCCTGTAAGATACGAAAGAATCCGGTGAGATTCCACCGGATTCCCTTGCACGAAGCGGGTAAAAACCTTGCCACGCAACAACTTACGGCCACCGGCCTCGAGCGCGTCAGCCCGAGAATTCGGCCGTGATGTCGCGGTTGCGGCGGCGCGACTGAATGCGGAACTCGTCCACACCCAGCGCCATATCGGATTCCACGGCAAGGCGAATGAAGTATTTGAGCATCAGCCGGCTACTGTGCGATCCCAGGCCGCGTCCGAGGTATTTCTCCATCACGGGGTGAACGGTCAAGATCAGGCGCAAATCCTTGCTGCTGGCGCGGAAGCGTCGCAGCCAGCGGTCGATCTGCGTGAGCAGGGCGGTTTTGGAATGCACGCGGCCCGTACCCTGACAGGTCGGGCAGGTCTCGCTCACCGACATCTGCACGCTTTCGCGTTCGCGTTGCCGGGTGATTTGCATCAGACCGAAATCGGACACGGGGAGGATGGTGAATTTCGCACGGTCGCGTCGCATTTCCCTGCGCATTTCCTCGTACAGCTTGCGGCGATTTTCCTCATGATCCATATCGATGAAATCGATGACGATGATTCCGCCGAGATCGCGCAGGCGTATCTGTCGCGCGATTTCGCGGGCCGCCTCCATGTTGGTGCGCAGAGAATTCAACTCCTGTTCGCGGCGCGCGGCGTAGCGTCCGCTGTTTACATCGATCACCTTCATGGCCTCGGTGTGCTCGATGATGATGTAGCCGCCGCTCTTGAGCCAGACCTTGCGGCTCATGGATTGCTGAATCTGCTTCTCGATCTCGTATTTGTCGAAAATCGGGCGGCGATCGTTGTGGAACTCCAGCACATCCACCTTGTGCGGCGCGACCAGATTGATGTACGCGCGGATGTCGCGGTACAGCGGACGCGAGTCCACGGCCACGCGGCGCACATCCTCGGAAAACAGGTCGCGAATGGTGCTGGACGTCGAGTTCATGTCCTTGTACAGCAAGGCCGGCGGCGAGGATTTCTTCATGGTGCGTTCGATTTCGCGCCAGCTCGCAAGCAGCGCCTCGAGATCGGCGCGCAGCACTTCTTCGGTCTTGCCTTCGGCCACGGTGCGCACAATCACACCGAAGCGGCCCGGCAGTATGGAGCGCACGATGCGGCGCAAGCGGCGTTTTTCCTTGAAACTCTGAATCTTGCGCGATACGCCCACGAGATCGTCGTAGGGCATCAGCACGAGGAAACGGCCAGGCAAGGCCACTTCGGTCGTCACCCGCACGCCCTTCGAGCCCACAGGCTCCTTGAAAATCTGCACCACGATTTCCTGGCCGCGCGCGAGCGTCACCACCGATGGCGGACGCCGGCGTCTCTTTTGCGGCTTGGCGTCGGGACGTTTGTCCTGCGCTTCGTCTTCACCGGCCTCGCCGCGCTCCTCCGCCGTGCCCTCCGCGCGCGTTTCGCGGAACGCGTCGCCGATATCGGAATAGTGGAGGAATGCATCCTGTTCGAGGCCGATATTGATGAACGCGGCCTGAATGCCAGGCATGACCTTGGCCACGGTACCGATGTACACGTCGCCGACCATGCGTTCCTTCTCCTCGCTTTCCACGAAGAGTTCGGCGAGTTTTCCATCCTCCACAATGGCGACGCGCTGCACCATGTCGGAGGCGTTGATAATGATTTCCTTCTGCATGTGTCCTTTCGGATTCCCGCATCGCCCCCGAGGGGACGACGCAATTGAAAGGCGCCCCGCGATAAAACGGAGCACCTTATCCTGTTACAGTTGCGACATCAGCGACAGCTTCACGCCATCGAAAGGCAGCAGCTCGCGGCAGACGCCGCTGGAGCAAATCAACCCGCCACGCTCGGTGCCGTAGGAAATGGTCGCGGTGTGATCGTTGCCAATGCGATAGGCGAACTCGGCGGCACGCCAGAAGTCCTTGCCCGAAGCGTCGCCCTTGTCGGTGGTGTACTCCATGCGCACCGTGGCCGACCAGGCCGAGGCGCGCGCCAGAGTGAACGAAACGAATTGATTGTAAAATGTCGGCGTGTCCCGGTTGAACGAGTCCTGATAGAACTGCTGCTCGAGATTCACGCCCACGCTGTAGTGCTCGTTGAGCATGTATTCGATGCGCACCGGCAGTGTGGTGCTGGCCTGTACGTGGGCGAGGTTGCCCTCGTACGGCGCGTCGTAACGGCGATTGAAGGCCGCCCGGATAAAGCTCTCGCCTTCGAAATACCATTCCACTTCTGCATACAGCTCCCAGAACGGGGAGAATTTCGCATCGAGTGTGGGCAGGAGGCGATTCTCGCGATCCCAGGTGGTGAGAAAGCCGTTGCTCTGCGAGTAGCCAAAATGTCGGCTGGCCATCGAGCCGTTCACGTTGATGGTGATCTCTGGCGTGACTGCGTAGTATACATCCGCCTGAAAGCCCACTTCATCGTTGAAATCCGCCACATGCGGATTGCGCGAGAGCAGGGTGAACACGTGTTCCTTGTGCACGATGGGCGGATTCTGCATCGGCAGCATGCGGCTTGGCCGATTCGGGTCGCGCTCTTCCTCTCCCACCACATCGAACTTGTAGTCCTTATACTCCAGCGTCACACCAAGGCCGACATCGGAGGTAAATGACAGGCTTCCATAAGTTCCGTCGCCATAGGCCGCGCCGGAAACGAAGCTGCCGTTGGGCTGGGGACGCAGGAAGGTCGACCGTTTGAAGGCCTTCTGCACGTGCAGATCGAAGCCGCCGTAGCGCGCGGTGATCATGACCTCGGGAATGTCGGCATGCACCTGGTCGATACCGAAGGCGCTGGGCAACTCGCCATTGGCACTCACAATGCTCGCGCCGATGCTGATGATGTCGTGCGGACGCAATTCGAGGTGGCCGCTCTTGACGGAATACGTTTCGATGCGATCCGAATTCAACAAATCGTAGTAGCGCATTTTACCCATGGCAAACACCGCGTTGCCCCACTCGTTGCGGTAGGTGCCGCGGATACCATCGAGACGGGTATCGTAGTTGATGCCGCGGTTCTCGAAGAGGTTCATCGCCAGGCCCTTGCCGTACAGCGTGTAGAAATCGCCGGCGCGCAGTTCGAGACCGGAGCGGGAAAATTCGATGTAGCGCTTGCGAATGCCTACGAAATTGGGCCCGAACTCTGGTGGATCGTCATAGAGGTGCTCGAAGCCCAGGGTGAAGTCATTCCAGAACAGGCGCACGTTGGCCTGATTCTCGATGTACTCCTTGGGCTGCGCCACGCCGCCCACGACCTGTTCGCCGTTGCCGTAGCGCATGTAGTTGTTGATGGAATACTGCACCTGCGCCGTGGCGCTGGACGCCGCGAGCAGGAGGAGAAACATCAGGACGGAAGTGTAGCGATGCGTCATGCGTCTACTCCAGAATTTTGCGGATATCTTCCTCGATTTCCTTTTCCTCTCCGGCGATGAAACCGGTGCGCTTGGCCACCAGTTCGCCCTTCGCATTGACGAGCAGCGAGTACGGCATGCCCTGGCCGTTGAGTTTCTTGAATGCTTCGCTGTTCGGATCGAGCCACACTTCGTACGGCAGTTTTTGAGCGCTCACATAGGCCTTGACCTTGGCAAGACTGCGGGGATTGTCGAGGTTGATGGCGATGTAGTGAAAGTTTTTGCCGCTGTATTTTTCGAAGGTTTCCCGCAATGCTTTCATTTCCTGTTTGCAGGGTTCGCACCACATGGCCCAGAAGCTCACCAGCACGGCGCCCTTCTCGCCTTTGGCACGCACCTCCTCCATGTACTTCTGGAAGGAGCGGTCCTTCCCTTCGACATCGCGAAGATGGAAATTCACCGACGTCAAATCCTGGGCGGCGAGCGAGCCCGTGACAAGCAGGAGCAGCAGGGCGAACAAGTGTTTCATGATCTACCTCTATTGGTCGGAAATGGATGTGACGGAAGCGGAGAAGGTAACGGGCAATTCGTGCACGCGCAACATGTCCACCAGCGCCGGCACGGAAACGTATTGATACGCATGCAACCCCGTTTCTGTTGCCGCGTCGACATACGCGGCGATATCATCGAAGTACAGCGCCTCGTCGGCTGCGACACCCGCGCGATCGATGGCGAATGCGAACATCCGTGTATCGGGTTTCACCAAACCGCATTCATAGGAAAACACGGTGTGGTGAAACAGCGAAAATACCTCCGGAAAACGCTCACGCGCGTAGGCGATGTGCAGCGGATTGGTGTTCGACAGCATGATCAAGGTCGCCCGCTCGCGCAGTTGCTCGAATACTTGCAGCAGTGCATCATTCGGCCAGAAAATGTCGTTCCACACCGTGGCGAATTCCTGTTCGCTCGGAGTGGCCTCCAAACCGAGAGCCTGCGAAGCGAGAGGGATGAATTCGCCTTCGGCGATCGCGCCGGTTTCGAAACGCTGCACCAGCGTCCAGAAGCGCTCCATCCCTGCCTCCGTGCTTCGGGCTTCGGGGTACTGTTCGGAGAAGCGCCGCGCGATGATGCGGTGGTCGAAATGCAGCAACACATTACCCAGATCACTGATAATCGCGCGTATCATGCTGCCAGTTCCTTGAGAATGCGACGCGCGGGCAGATACCAGAGAGGGAAGGTCTTTTCCGCGAAACGTATCCCTCCCTCGTCATCGATCACGAATACCGCGCGCTGCGGCATGCCCAGCACATTCAGCACTCCGTAGGCCTTGCACACCGCCTTGTCCACATCTGCAAGCAGCGGGAAGGGAAAATGGCAGGAGATGCGGAAACTGTCATGGGATGCAACCGAATCCGCGCTCACCGCCAGCAGTTCGGCACCCAGCCCTGCCATGGCCGCGTAATGCTCCGCGTATTCACCCAATTGCTTTGAGCACACAGCAGTGTGATCCTTGGGGTAGAACACCAGCACCACCGTCCTTCCACGATACTCGCGCAGCGACCGCGAATTGCCGTCCGCGTCGGGAAGCGTGAAATCTGGAGCCATGGTACCGGGAGCGAGCATGCGGTGTGCCTGAAATTCAGTATCGTTGTAAAATACTGATGCGGGACGTGAATTGATAGCGTCTCGCGCGGTCAGGAAAAATTGCCCTCGGAGTGCGCGGAGGAATGGTTTGAGGTCGCTTCCCGCTCGAATCCTGCGGGCTGGCTGAGTACGGGATACATTCGAAGAGAGCGCGGAGAGCGCCGAGGGCGCGGAGGAAGGGTTGAGGGTGCACTCCGCTTGAGGCATGCGCCCCGCCGCAATCGAGTCAACGCAAGGGCGCAGAGACGCAAAGCCGCGAACCCTCCGGGCCCATGGTGTTTGCGAAGCGCTCTGAGTTCTCTGGGCTAGCGAAGCTCGGTGTTGGCGAAGCCCTCTGGGTACTCTGTGTTCCCGCGAAGCGCCCCGTGTTGCCAAAGTCCCTCTTCCTCCTTACTCTCACCACCTCACTACTCTCATTCTTCACTGGATTGCTCGATCACGCTCATCTCACAACACTAAAGCGGCGCACCGCAAACACCTCGCCGCCCGTCAGGCGCAGCATGTAGCTGCCGGGCTCGAGGCCGAGTGTGGCGGGGGTGATGGTGAGCAGCACGCTCCGTGCGTTGAGGGGGCCATCAAAGAGTAGCGCACGCTCGCGACCCAGCATGTCGTACACGCGCAGCGTTACCCGCCCTTTTTCCAGATGCACAAAACCCTCCGTGCCCTCGGTGTTCGCGGTGTTGGCGAAGCCCTCTGTTTTCTCCGTGTTCACAACTATCTCCACCCGCCCCGCCCCCCGCAGCGGTTGCGGCCAGACGGCGCCGAGGGCGATGCCGCCGGGGATGGGGGTGCGGGTGCCGGAGGCCACGCCGGTGATGCGGTAGGTGACGGCGATGT
>OFEK01000357.1_pt1 | contig 53070 bp, 64 predicted proteins | sample 1521131 | NCBI WGS metagenome assembly OFEK01 (sample SAMN05720209, study PRJEB24109) | activated sludge metagenome | isolation source: Anaerobic digester | place: China | collected 2015-12-16
AACGCTGATGTTAATGCCAAAAAGAGTAAAATTCAGAAGGGTACAACGAGGAAGAATGAAAGGCGTCGCAACCAGGGGAAACCAGGTAAGTAATGGTGAATATGGTCTTAAAGCTTTGGAACCGGCTTGGATAACAAGCAATCAGATTGAGGCTGCCAGAATAGCGTTAACCCGTTTTATAAAAAGAGGTGGACAGGTTTGGATCAAAGTATTTCCAGATAAGCCTGTGACAAAAAAACCTGCCGAAACCCGTATGGGTAGCGGAAAAGGTTCTCCGGAGTACTGGGTAGCTGTAGTAAAACCGGGAAGAATATTATTTGAGATTGCGGGCGTATCGGAAGAAGATGCTCGTGAGGCATTAAGACTTGCTGCTCATAAGCTTCCTTTAAAATGCAAATTCGTCGTCCGCGGTCAGGAAATGGGTGGTGAAGCAAATGAAAGCTAATGAAATAAGAGAAAAAACACAACAAGAACTTAATCAGGAGCTTACGGAATTAAAGTCTGAATTGTTTAAATTACGTTTTCAGCATGCTACAAATCAATTGGATAATCCCATGCGGTTAAAAGAAGTAAAAAAATCTATAGCCAGGGTAAAGACAATAATGAGAGAAAGAGAACTTAAAGAAGTAAAAACAGCAAAATAAATTGTTTTCCCGATAATATAGGGTAGTAATGTTGAAATTGAGAACCAAACGTAATTCATGAGAGGAGGGACCATATAGTGTCACTGCAGGTAGATAGGGGAAGAAGAAAGACCCGTGTAGGCAAAATAGTAAGTGATAAAATGGATAAAACAGTAGTAGTAGCGATAGAAACAAGTGTAAAGCATCCTCTTTACAAGAAAGTAGTTAAGAGAACATATAAATTAAAGGCTCATGACGAAAATAATGAATGTAAAGAGGGCGATAAAGTAAGAGTTATGGAAACTCGTCCATTGAGCAAAGATAAGAGATGGCGTGTAGTAGAAATAATTGAAAAAGCAAAATAATTAATTTTTGAGAATATATGCGGAAATATTTTTAAAAGGTTATAATTTAAGCTGTTCCATAGGAAGATTCAGGGAAGGAGGAGTTCTAATGATCCAGACTCAATCAATGCTTAAGTCAGCAGATAATACTGGAGCAAAAGATATGATGTGCATAAAAGTACTTGGCGGATCAAAAAGGAAATATGCTAATATAGGAGATATAGTAGTTGCTTCAGTCAAAAATGCAACACCAGGCGGAGTTGTAAAAAAAGGTGAAGTAGTAAAATGTGTAATAGTACGTTCAAAGAAGGGTTTGAAAAGATCTGACGGTTCATATATAAAATTCGATGAGAATGCAGCTGTTATTATAAGAGATGATAAAAATCCAAAAGGTACACGTATATTTGGACCAGTAGCAAGAGAATTAAGGGATAAAGATTTCATGAAGATATTATCCCTCGCACCGGAAGTTCTATAGAGAGGGAGGCGAAAAGAATTGGCTAATAAAGTGCATGTTAAAACTGGAGATATGGTATATGTCCTTTCCGGTAAGGGTAGAGGAAAAAAGGGCAAGGTTCTTAAAGTATTACCGAAGGAAAAAAGAGTTGTTGTACAAGGTGTAAATATTGTTAAAAAGCATCAAAAACCTAGAAGCATGTACCAGCAGGGTGGGATTGTAGAAAAAGAAGGAACAATTAGTAGTTCAAATGTAATGCTAATATGTCCAAGATGCAACAAACCAACTAAAATAGGAAAAGATGTTATGGAAAATGGACAAAAAGCAAGGGTATGCAAAAAATGTAGTGAAGTTATTGATGTAATCAAGGAAGCTAAAGATGATAAATAAAGCATGCCTGAAAGGAGGTTTAAAACGTGAATAGACTTAAGGAAAAATATATAAGCGAAGTAATTCCTGGCCTACAGGCTAGATTTAAATATAGTAATCCTATGCAGCTGCCAAAACTAGATAAAATAGTAATTAATATGGGTGTTGGTGATGCTAGGGAAAACCCTAAGGCTATTGATGCAGCAGCAGGTGATCTCGCTGCGATAATAGGACAAAAGCCGGTTATTACTAAAGCAAAGAAATCAGTAGCAGCATTTAAAGTAAGAGAGGGAATGAACATCGGATGTAAGGTAACTTTACGTGGGAAAAGAATGTATGAATTTGCAGATAAATTATTTAACATTGCTTTACCTCGTGTAAGAGACTTTAGAGGCGTACCTGCAAATTCATTTGACGGAAGAGGGAATTATTCACTTGGAATAAAAGAACAATTAATCTTCCCGGAAATTGTATATGATCAGGTTGACAAGATAAGAGGAATGGATATAACCTTTGTAACTACAGCAAGGACCGATGAGGAAGCTAAAGAGCTGTTGAAACTATTAGGGATGCCATTTAGCCATAGTTAACAAGGAGGGATTGATACGTGGCGAAAAAATCAATGATTTTGAAGCAAAGCAGGAAATCCAAGTTTAGTACAAGAGCATATAATAGATGTAAATTGTGCGGAAGACCACATGCATATATAAGAAAGTATGGAGTATGTCGATTGTGCTTTAGAGAGCTTGCGTATAAGGGACAGATACCAGGTGTTAAAAAAGCAAGCTGGTAGAAGATTTTTTGAAAAAGGAGGTAGGGCATATGCAGACAACTGATGCTATCGCCGATATGTTAACCAGAGTTAGAAATGCTAGTACAGCAAAACATGAGATAGTTGATATACCGGCTTCTAATATAAAGAAAGAAATAGCTAAAATATTGCGTGATGAAGGTTATATAAAAAATATTGAATACATTGAAGACAACAAGCAGGGCATAATCAGAATAACATTGAAATATTCAGCAAATAAAAAGAGTATCATTACAGGTATAAAAAGAATAAGTAAACCCGGATTAAGAGTATATGCAGAAAAAGATGAAGTACCGAAAGTTTTAGGTGGACTTGGAATAGCTATAATGTCAACATCAAAAGGCGTAGTGACTGATAAGGTTGCTAGGGAAAACGGTGTAGGCGGAGAAGTATTGGCATTTATATGGTAAATTAAAGTATTAAATATTTCTGAAAAGAGTGGAAAAAACACTCACAATGTTAAGAGCAGGAGGAAAGTATATGTCAAGAATAGGGAGGATGCCGGTAGCAGTACCAAAGGGTGTTAATGTAACGGTTAACGGCAATACAGTAACGATAAAAGGGCCAAAAGGCACTTTGACAAAAGAATTTCATAAAGATATGAAAATAGAGTTAGATAATGATGTTATTACAATAAAGAGACCTTCAGATGATAAACTGCACAAATCTTTACATGGTTTAACAAGAAGCCTTGTAAACAATATGGTTATAGGAGTAACCAAAGGATTTGAAAAGGCATTGGATGTCAGCGGAGTTGGATATAGAGCCCAGAAGCAGGGAAAGAAACTGGTAATTAACTTGGGTTATTCCCATCCGGTAGAAATGGAAGAACCGGAAGGTATTACTATTGAAGTTCCTGCCCCTAATAAAATTATCGTAAAGGGATGTGACAAGCAGGCAGTCGGTGAATGTGCAGCTAAAATAAGAAGCAAGAGAGCACCGTCCGCTTATCTCTCAAATAATGCTGTAAAAGGTATTAAGTATGAGAAGGAAGTTGTAAGGACAAAAGTAGGTAAAGCAGGAGCCAAGTAAGAAGTGTGAAAGATTACCAGAAGGGAGTTGAAAGAAAATGATACAAAAATCTAATAGTAACAAAGATAGGCAAAAAAAGCATTTAAGGATTAGAAATAAAGTTTTTGGAACTACTGAAAGACCAAGATTAAATGTCTTTAGAAGCCTGAATAATATATATGCACAGATTATAGATGATACGACCGGAATGACTCTTGTAGCTGCTTCTACTCTGGATATAAAAGGAAAAATCAACTACGGTGGAAATAAAGAAGCTGCAAAGGAAGTAGGCAGGTGCATAGGAGAAAGAGCACTGGAAAAGGGCATTAAAAGAGTTGTATTTGATCGTGGCGGATATATATATCACGGAAGAGTAAAAGAACTTGCTGACGCAGCAAGAGAAGCCGGGTTGGAATTCTAGAAGGAGGGAAGTAAATTGCAGCGTATAGATCCAAATATTTTTGAAGAGCTCAAAGAAAAGGTTGTTAATATAAACCGTGTTGCCAAAGTTGTTAAAGGTGGCAGAAATTTTCGTTTTACAGCTCTTGTAGTAGTAGGCGATGAGAATGGACATGTAGGCGCGGGATTAGGAAAAGCGGCAGAAATACCTGATGCAATAAAAAAAGGAATTGAAGATGCAAAAAAGAACCTGATAAATGTTTCGTTAGTAGAAACTACAATTCCCCATGAAGTTATGGGAGAATATGGTGCAGGTAAAGTATTGTTAAAACCTGCAGGTACCGGTACCGGAGTTATAGCAGGTGGACCTGTAAGAGCTGTCCTTGAATTGGCAGGAATTAGGGATATAAGAACTAAATCTCTTGGTTCCAATAATCCAACAAATATGGTAAGGGCAACTATAAATGGTCTTTCTCAATTAAAAACTGTAGAAGAAGTTGCAAAACTCCGTGGTAAGACTATGGAAGAAATACTCGGCTAGGGGGGAGTTTTAGTGGCAAAATTGAAAATAACTTTAAAAAGAAGTATGTGTAATATAAAACCAAATCAAGTTGCTACCATAAAGGCGCTGGGATTAAGAAAGCCAGGTAGTTGTGTGGAGCATGAAGACACTCCGCAAATAAGAGGTATGATAAAAAGTGTTGAACATCTTGTTAGTGTGGAAGAAGTTTGAAGGAGGTATAAGACGTGAAACTGCATGAATTAAAACCTGCTCCTGGTTCAAAAAAACTTCCAAATAGAAGAGGCAGAGGTCCAGGTTCAGGTAATGGCAAGACTGGCGGAAGAGGTCATAAGGGTCAAAAAGCCAGGTCTGGCGGAGGAGTAAGAATTGGCTTTGAAGGTGGCCAGATGCCTCTTTACAGAAGAGTACCAAAGAGAGGCTTTAACAATAAAATATTTGCAAAACAATACTCAGAAGTTAAATTATCAGATCTGAACATTTTTGAAGACGGTACTGTGGTAAATTGGGAATCTTTACTTGAAAATGGTATTGTTAAAAATGTTTACGATGGTATTGTTATACTTGGTAATGGTGAGATAACTAAAAAGTTAACTGTTCAAGCTGCAAGATTTACTAAGACAGCAGCTGAGAAGATAGAAGCTGCAGGAGGAAAGGTAGAGGTGGTATAGTATGGGAGGAATGCTTCAAACATTAAAAAACGCCTGGAATATAAAGGAATTACGCAAAAAACTAATGTTTACTATTATAATGCTAGTAGTATTCAGAGTAGGTTCACATATTCCAGTGCCATGGCTAAATGCAGAAAAATTCAGAAGTCTTATTGGTCAAGGTGGACAGCTTTTTGGATTTTTAGATATTATCGCAGGTGGTGCATTTTCTAATGCAACGATATTTGCCATGAGCATACAACCATACATTAATGCTTCAATTATTATTAACCTCCTTACAGTGGCAATACCTAAATTAGAAAAGCTTGCTAAAGAAGGCGAAGAGGGAAGAAAAATAATTGCCCAATACACAAGATATGGAACAGTTATTTTAGGTTTCCTCCAGGCAACAGCTCTTTACCTTGGTATGAGAAGTGCTGTAACACCAGGAAGCCCTGTATTAAGTTATATAACAATAACACTATCATTTACAGCAGGCACAGCTTTCTTGATGTGGCTTGGAGAACAAATAACTGAATACGGAATAGGGAATGGAATATCAATACTAATATTTGCCGGTATAGTTTCCAGAGCTCCACAGGCAGTTATATCATTTGTAAGACTGTATATTGGAAAAGCTTTCGGTACAGGAATTTTTAGTATAATTACTATTATATTAATATTATTTGTTTTTGTTGTAGTTATAGCAGCAGTTATATGGGTACAGGAAGCTGAAAGAAGAATTCCCATACAGTATGCCAAAAGAGTTGTAGGAAGAAAAGTATATGGGGGACAAAACACCCATTTACCTATAAAAGTAAACTTGGCAGGTGTAATACCAATTATTTTTGCCATGTCAATAATGGCATTCCCTTCCACTATAATAGGTCTTATTGCCCCGAATTCAACAAATAAATTTGCATTATGGCTTAAGAATGCACAACAAAGTGTTTTATATGCAGTGTTATATGCTTTATTAATAATATTTTTTACATTTTTCTATACAATTATTCAGTTTAATCCTGTTGAAATTGCTAATAATATGAAGAAAAATGGTGGGTTCATACCAGGTATTAGACCAGGAAAACCAACTGCGGATTATATATCAAAGGTATTAAATAGAATAACATGGTTCGGGGGAGTGTTCCTTGCAGCAATAACACTTTTACCAAATCTGCTGGGAATAATATTTAAAGTACAGGGAATATGGTTTAGCGGCACAGCTATGTTGATTCTTGTGGGAGTTGCAATGGATACAATTAAACAAATTGAATCATATATGCTGATGAGAAACTATAAAGGATTCCTTGAATAGAAGTAGATAGTGGTTAATGGTTAGCGGATAGAGGTTAGTGTTAGAGATTAGAGGTTGGAAGTTAGAAATGGCAAGTGGTAAGATAGATGTGGGAAATTTACAGTTATAAGTCAAAATATAGAAACTGCAAATTGATAATGTCATAAGATACATTAAGAATAAATAAAGCCAGGTTCACAGCTGGAAATTAGTTTTTAAAAAATAGGAGCTGATATGGCTATGAGAATCGTATTGTTAGGTGCTCCAGGTGCAGGTAAAGGTACCCAGGCAGACGTATTATCAGAAAAATTTAATATACCTCATATCTCTACTGGAGATATATTTAGATGTAACATAAAAAATGGTACAGATTTAGGTAAAAAAGCAAAAGAATATATAGATAAAGGATTGCTTGTTCCTGATGAAGTCACTGCAAGTATTGTAAAGAGTAGACTTATGGAAAATGATTGTGTTAATGGCTTTATTCTTGATGGCTTTCCCAGGACTATACCACAAGCTGAATTCCTTGATAAGGTTCTTAATGAACTAGGTGTTAAACTAAATTATGTACTAAATATATATGTACCAGAACAAAAAATAGTTGAAAGACTATCTGGAAGAAGGGTATGTGAGAAATGTGGAAAGAGTTATCACATAATATACAATCCTACATCCAGAGAGGGAATTTGTGATGATTGTAATTCAAAAGTAGTACAAAGAATTGATGATAATGAAGAAACTGTTTTAAACAGGCTTAAGACTTACCATCAACAGACTGAGCCATTAATACAGTATTATGAGAAACAGGGAAAACTTGTTACTGCTACAGGCCAGGATAGGATAGAAGATACAATTAAAGAAGTATTGAAAGCACTGGGTGCAGAATAAATGATAACAATAAAATCTCAATATGAAATTGATATAATGAAAAAAGCAGGCGAAATTACTGCAAATGCTTTAGAAAAGATTAGGCAGGCAATAACTCCTGGAATAACTACCTTGGAAATTGATAGAATAGCTGAAGACTACATTAAATCAAAAGGTGCACAACCTTCTTTTAAAGGTTATAAAGGTTTACCCGGTGCAATGGATTTTCCAGCAAGCATATGTGCTTCTGTTAATAATGAGGTAGTTCATGGGATACCCGGTTTAAGAATGTTAAAAGATGGAGATATTATTAGTATTGATATTGGAGTATATTTCAACGGGTACCATGGTGATGCAGCAAGAACATACCCAGTAGGGACAGTATCCGATGAAGCCAAAAAACTAATTGAAGTAACTAAGGAAAGTTTCTATGAAGGTATTAAGTATGCAGTTGAAAGAAATCGTATAGTTGATATTTCAGCTGCAATACAAAAATATGTTGAAAGATGTGGGTATTCAGTTGTAAGGGAATATGTTGGGCATGGTATAGGAAGAGAAATGCATGAAGCACCTCAAGTGCCCAACTACAGGACAAGAGAAAGAGGCCCAAGGTTACAGCAGGGAATGACCCTGGCTATCGAACCAATGGTAAATCAAGGGGGTTACCAGGTTAAGATATTAGATAATAGATGGACTGTAGTAACTGCTGACGGAAGTCTGTCAGCACATTACGAAAACAGCATTTTAATTACTAATGACCAACCATATATATTGACCATAAATAAATAAAAGTATATAATTATTTTTATTTACTTGGTAGAAAATAATAAAATTTCGCCCCAAGCAAGTAGAGGTGAAAACAATGGATTATTCCCTGGGGGAATTGGTGTATTCTAAAGCAGGTAGAGATGCTGACAGGAAATTTATAGTTGTTAAGATAGTTGATGAAAAATATATACTAATTTCGGATGGCTGCCTTAGAAAAATTGAAAAACCTAAGAAGAAACAAAATAAGCATGTTGTATCGAGTGGGGTTGTTATTGATTCTTTAAATAAAAAGCTGATAAATAATGCAAGAGTGACAAATGCGGAAATAAGAAAAGAGATTGAACTTCATGTTCAGTATCTTGAAACTCTTGAGAAGACAAGGAGGGTTTAAATTTTGTCTAAGGAAGGCGTAATTGAAGTTGAAGGTAAAGTAGTAGAGGCATTGCCCAATGCTATGTTTTCGGTTGAACTTGAGAATGGACATAAAGTATTAGCTCATATTTCCGGGAAATTGCGTATGAATTTTATACGTATATTGCCCGGAGACAAGGTGAATCTTGAACTGTCTCCCTATGATCTATCACGTGGGAGAATTGTATGGAGAGCAAAATAACTATTAAGGAGGGATAACTGTGAAAGTAAGGCCATCTATAAAAACCATGTGTGAAAAATGTAAGATAATAAGAAGAAAAGGTAGTGTAAGGGTAATTTGTGAAAATCCAAAACATAAGCAAAAGCAGGGTTAGCTTAAATTTGTGAAAAAACATGCGGGTGCGGCTGCATGAGAAATCATGATCCGTTATGTTCATATAAAAAGGTAAACTAATATTATGTATACAGTTGAAATGATGGAGGTGTAGAAATCAATGGCGCGTATTGCCGGAGTTGATTTACCCAGAGAAAAAAGGGTAGAAATAGGACTGACTTATATATTCGGTATTGGCAGATCCAGTTCAAAAAATATATTGACAAAAACAGGAGTAAATCCCGATACAAGAGTTAAGGACCTTACTGATGATGAAATAAGCAGACTCAGGGACGTAATTGAAAAAGAGCTGAAAGTTGAGGGAGATTTAAGAAGAGAGGTTTCCCTAAATATTAAAAGGCTTATTGAAATTGGCTGTTACAGGGGTAGAAGACATAGACAGGGACTTCCTGTTAGAGGGCAGAGGACAAAAACTAATGCAAGGACACGTAAAGGTCCCAGCAAAACTGTAGGTGTCCAGAGGAAAAAGTAGTGAAAAGGAGGTAAGAAGCTAAATGGCAACTAAAACTGCTGGAAAGAGGACTACAAGAAAAAGAAGAGAAAGAAAAAATATAGAGCGTGGAGCTGCACATATAAGATCAACGTTTAACAATACAATTGTTACAATAACTGATACTGCAGGAAATGCGGTATCATGGGCAAGTTCAGGTGGGTTAGGCTTTAGAGGTTCTAAAAAAAGCACTCCATTTGCAGCCCAGATGGCAGCCGAAACAGCTGCAAAAGCAGCTATGGAACATGGAATGAAGACTGTAGAAGTTTATGTAAAAGGGCCGGGGTCCGGGAGAGAAGCAGCAATAAGAGCTTTGCAAGCTGCAGGTCTTGAAGTAAATCTGATAAAAGATGTAACACCAATTCCTCACAACGGATGCAGACCACCCAAGAGAAGAAGAGTTTAATAGTATTATAACAAATGCAAGTGTATCAAATTAAAATGAAACAGATATTTATTGGAGGTGCTAATTCAGATGGCAAGATATACAGGCCCATCTTGTAAATTGTGCCGTAGAGAAGGAGAAAAGCTTTTTCTGAAAGGTGAAAGATGTTATACTGATAAGTGTTCAGTTGGGAGGAGAGGTTATGCCCCCGGACAGCACGGACAGCAGAGAAGAAAACTTTCTGAATACGGTATGCAATTAAGAGAAAAACAAAAAGCTCGTAGATTTTATGGAGTACTTGAAAAACAGTTTAGGAAATACTTTGATATGGCAACAAATATGAAAGGTGTTACCGGTGAAAATCTTTTAAAATTATTGGAAAGCCGCATGGACAATGTAGTTTACAGGCTGGGATTTGCTAATTCAAGACCTGAGGCAAGACAATTGGTAAAACACAACCATTTTACAGTAAATGGTAAAAAAGTAAATATACCGTCATACCTTTTAAATCCCGGTGATGTTGTAGCGGTAGCTGAAAAGAGCAAAAACTCGGAAAAAATAAAGAGTATTGTTGAGAATACATCTGGTAAGATTATACCAGGCTGGTTAGAGCTTGATCTCGATAACTTGAGCGGAAAAGTAGTAACACTTCCCTCCAGAGAAGAGATCGACCTGCCTGTTAAGGAATACCTTATTGTTGAATTGTATTCCAAGTAATAATATGAGTATTGAGCATATAATAATTGTTATAATGACCGAGGTATAGTATTAAAAATGAGAGGTATCTTTAGCAGAGATCAAGTAGCAGAAAGTATTTACAAATTAGTTGCCCTCATTAATAAAAGTGCAATAAGGGAGGGTTTTAAGTGCTCGAAATAGAGAAACCAAGAATTGAATGTGCTGAGCTTAGTGAAGATAATTTATATGGCAGATTTATAATTGAACCTCTTGAAAGAGGATATGGAATAACACTGGGAAATTCTCTCAGGCGTGTGTTGCTTTCTTCGATGCCTGGAGTTGCAGTAACATCAATAAAAATAGACGGAGTGTTACATGAATTCTCTTACATTCCCGGTGTAGTAGAAGATATTACAGAAATAATTCTGAATATAAAGGAATTAGCTGTAAAGCTTCATAGTGAAGGCCCAAAAGTAGTTTATATTGATGCAGAAGGAGAAGGACCTATTACAGCGGCAGATATTAAAGCGGATGCTGATGTTGAGGTAACCAACCCTGATCTGCATATTGCAACTTTAAATGGCGAGAGCAGATTTTACATGGAAATGGTCTTAAATAGAGGTCGTGGATACGTATCTGCGGACAAAAACAAACTATCAGGTCAGCCTATTGGTATTATACCTGTTGATTCTATATACACACCTGTAAAGAAAGTTAACTATTTGGTTGAAAATACACGTGTTGGACAGGATACAGACTATGATAAATTAGTATTTGAAGTATGGACAAATGGAACAATAGAGCCTGATGAAGCAATAAGTTTTGGAGCAAAAATATTAAGTGAGCATTTGAACCTTTTTATCGATTTATCAGAGCAGGCAAAACATACAGAAATAATGGTTGAAAAGGAAGAGACCAAGAAGGAAAAAGTACTGGAGATGACTATCGAGGAACTTGACTTGTCTGTAAGGTCCTATAACTGCTTAAAGAGAGCAGGTATTAATACGGTTGAAGACCTTATAAGCAAGACTGAAGATGACATGATGAAGGTTAGAAACCTTGGAAGGAAATCCCTTGAAGAAGTACTTCAGAAATTAAGTGGATTGGGGCTTTCTTTAGCAAAAAGTGAAGATTAAAGCAGGGGAGGTTGATGATTATGCCGCAGCAGAGAAAGTTGGGACGCCCTACTGACCAAAGAGTAGCAATATTGAGAGGTCTGGTTACAGCTCTACTGACAAATGGTAGAATTGAAACGACAGAAGCAAGGGCTAGAGAGGTAAAAAATATTACAGAGAGTTTAATCGCTCTTGCAATAAGAGAAGCCGATAAATTCTCATCAAAACAAATAAAGATTAGTGCAGCAAAAGTGGATAGTACAGGTAAGAAAATAACAAAATCTGTTACATCTAAAAACAACAGAAAATATGAAGTTGTAGAAAGAGCAGAGAAAACAGATATGATAACTGTTGATAATCCCTCAAGACTGCATGCCAGAAGGCAAATTATAAAATGGGTCAATAGAGTAAAGGACGAGAATGGAAAACAAATAAATGTCGTAGATAAGTTATTTGATGAAATTGCTCCAAAATATAAAGATCGCAATGGCGGATATACAAGAATTTATAAGCTTGGGCCAAGAAGAGGAGACGCTGCAGAAAGAGTTATTCTTGAATTGGTATAAGCTAATGGGACACACCGTTTTAGAGAGCAGATTGAAGTAACACTTGGAAGGTGGGGGTAAGGGATTAGGTATAAGGAAGTATGCCTTGTCCCTTATTTTGTATGTTTCAAAAAATATATTACTACTTTGGCGGGAATTTACGATGAATAATAATTTTATTGAAATAAAAAACATAAGCCATATTTACAAAACGGATGCAACTGATAATGGGGTTGAAGCATTATCAAATATTAGTATAAATATTGAAAAGGGAAGTTTTGTAGTAATATTGGGTAGAAATGGTTCAGGCAAGTCCACTTTGGCAAAACTTATGAACGTTTTAATAATGCCCTCGGAAGGTGCAATATTAGTAAAAGGGATTGATACAAGAGAACAAAACAATACTTGGGAGATAAGACGTATAGTAGGAATGGTTTTTCAAAATCCTGATAATCAAATAATTGGTACTATCGTAGAAGAAGATGTTGCATTTGGACCTGAGAATTTGGGGGTTCCACCGGGGGAGATTGTAAAGAGAGTAGAAAAGGCCCTAAATGTTGTAGGCTTGACAGATTACAACAATAATGCTCCCCATATGCTTTCAGGAGGGCAAAAACAGAGAGTGGCTATAGCTGGTATTCTTGCAATGAAACCAGAGTGTATAGTCCTTGATGAAGCTACTTCAATGCTTGATCCTGTTGGACGCAAAGAGGTAATGAACGTTTTGAGAAAGTTGAATAAAGAAGAAGATATTACCATAGTCCACATTACTCATAATATGGATGAAGCATGTATGGCTGACAGGGTTGTAGTTATAAACGAAGGGACTGTCAGGGTTGATGGAACACCCGGAGAAGTGTTTTCAAATGTGGACATGGTTAAAAATCTGGGGCTTGATGTTCCACAGGTTACGGAATTGTTTTATGAACTTGAAAAGGAAGGCTGTAAACTGCCAAAAGGTGTTCTTACAGTAGATGAAGCTTTTGATATACTTGTAAGAAAGATTAATAAAAATGAGTCGTTATAACGGAGGTCTAGCCGTAATGTCAATTATTATAGAAGGATTATCATATATTTATATGAAAGGCAGCCCCTTTTCCAGAGAAGCACTGGAAGATATAAATCTTAAAATTGATCAGGGCGAATTTATAGGTATAATTGGTCATACAGGCTCTGGAAAATCAACTCTGATACAGCACCTAAATGGTATACTTAAACCTACAGCAGGCAGGGTAATAGTAAATGGTATTGATACATCAGGGAAAGCACTTAGGGAACTTAGAAAACAGGTTGGAGTAGTTTTCCAATATCCTGAACATCAATTGTTTGAAGAAACAGTATATAAAGATATTGCCTTTGGCTTGAAACAATCAGGTGTAGACCCAGCCAGGATTGATAGAAAAGTCAGAGAAGTATTAGAAGTAGTTGGACTTCAAGAAGACATACTTGAAAAATCACCTTTTGAGCTTTCGGGGGGACAGAAACGCAGAATTGCAATAGCAGGTGTTTTAGTAATGGAGCCTTCCATACTTGTACTGGATGAACCAGCAGCAGGGCTTGACCCAAAAGGAAGAAATGAAATATTTAAATTTATCCGAGAGCTTTATGATGATTCCGGTATAACAGTAATACTTGTATCCCATAACATGGAAGAAATAGCCAAAATAGTGCAAAGAGTAATAGTAATGAATAATGGCAGAATTGAGATGGACGGGAGTATAAAAGAAATATATAATAATGTAGAAAGGCTTGAAAGTATAGGGCTTTCAGCACCACAAATTACTTACCTGATGAAGAAACTAAGGAAAGTATACCCTGATATTGAAGACAATATATTTACTGTAGAAGAAGCCCGAAAAGAAATATTGAGAAAAATTAGGGCTAACAAGGTTGATTTAGGTGATAATCATGATTAGAGATATTACGCTCGGACAATATATTCCTGGCAATTCACCCATACATAGGGCTGATCCAAGAGTTAAAATGGTTCTTTCCATAATATATATGATCTTGATATTTATAGTTAATAACTATATGGGATTTTTAATACTATATCTATTTACTGCGTTTGTAGTAACAGTTTCTGATATTCCAATCAAGTACACATTAAAAGGTTTAAAACCTATAGCTCTAATAGTTATATTTACTATGGCAGTTAATATTTTTACAGTAGGAGGACGAACTGTTTTTGAATATGGTTTTATAAAAATAACCTACGAAGGAATTGATTTATCCATAAAGCTGGCGTTAAGGCTTTCATTGCTTGTCATCACAACATCACTGCTTACACTTACAACTACTCCTATATTACTTACTGATGCAATTGAAAGTCTTATGAGTCCATTTAAGTTTATAGGAATACCTGTACACGAAATTGCTATGATGATGACAATTTCACTGAGGTTTATCCCCACTTTGATGGAAGAAACCGACAAGATAATGAAGGCACAAAGTTCAAGAGGTGCTGATTTTGACACGGGTAATATTTTTCAGAGGGCTAAAAGCTTCGTGCCCATCCTGGTGCCTCTTTTTATTAGTGCTTTCCGGCGTGCCGATGAAATGGCTATGGCAATGGAAGCAAGATGCTATAGGGGAAGTGAAGGAAGAACAAGGATGAAACAATTGAAAATTACTTCTATAGATTATAAAATAATGGCAGTAATGATGGTAGTGGCATTAGGATTGTTGTATTTACAATATATGAAATAATATGGGAGGAGTGTAGATTATGTATTATATTGGTATTGACCTGGGGGGAACTAATATAGCTGCTGGATTAGTAAATGAAGAGGGCATAATAGTTCTTAAAGATAGTGTTCCTACATTAAGAGAGCGTGAATATCCTGAAATTATCAGGGACATGGCAATGCTTTCATTGAAGCTGATAAAGGATGCAGGGATTGATATCAAGGAAGTTAAAAGCATTGGAATAGGTGCGCCTGGTACCCCTGATAATAAAAACGGTATTTTGGTGTATGCTAATAACCTTAAATTCAGAAATGTCCCCATGAGAGCAGAAATGCAAAAACATGTTAACTTACCTGTTTTTATTGATAATGATGCTAATTGTGCCGCACTGGCCGAAAGCGTTGCAGGTGCGGCAAAAGGTGTAGAGAACTCTATTACAGTAACACTTGGAACAGGTATAGGCGGGGGACTTGTAATTAGTGGTAAAGTATATCCAGGATTTAATGGAGCTGCTGCCGAGGTTGGGCACATAGTCATAATTTCAGAAGGAAAAGAATGTACTTGCGGTAGAAAAGGATGTTGGGAAGCCTATGGATCTGCAACTGCATTAATTGAACGAACCCAGGACGCTGCAAGAGAAAATCCTGATTCTTTAATAAACAAACTGGTAGATGGAGATTTAAGCAAAGTAAATGCCAAAACTGCATTTGATGCTGCAAGGCAGGGCGATAAAACAGGGGTTGAAGTTGTTGACCGCTACATAAGATATGTAGCTGAAGGTATAATAGACCTTATAAATATTTTTACTCCAGAGATCCTTGTTATAGGCGGAGGAGTGTGCAAAGAAGGTGAATTCCTGCTTAAGCCTCTAAGAGAGCATATAGCTGAGGGCGTTTATGCCAGAGATGTACCGCAAACTCAATTAAAAGTTGCAGTGATGGGTAATGATGCAGGAATTATAGGCGCTGCGATGCTTGGTAAGTAAAGATGAAATACGGTGGTTCTAGTGCGTAACATAAAGCTAACAATCGAATATGACGGTACAAATTACAATGGCTGGCAGAGTCAGAAAAATGGAAATACTGTTGAAGATATGGTAAGAGAGGCTATTTATTTGCTAACAGGGGAAAAAGTAGATGTTATCGGCTCCGGTAGAACTGATTCCGGTGTTCATGCATATGGGCAGGTAGCAAATTTTTATACACAATCAAGCATTCCGGCAGATAAGTTTTCTTTTGCATTAAGTAGCAAATTGCCATGTGATATAGTTATTAGAGAATCTGTAGAAGTTGGATCCGATTTTCATGCTCGATTTTCTGCAAAGGGAAAAAAGTATAGGTATTTACTCTATAATTCCCCTCATCCCTCTGCATTACTTAGAAACCGTACATATCATGTGTTCTATAATCTCAATATTGAAGCCATGAAAGAAGCTTCTTGCTTTTTCCTGGGTACTCATGATTTTGTCGGCTTTATGGCCAAGGGCAGCAATGTAAAAACTACTGTCAGGACAATTAAGGAAATAAACGTAAGGAGACAGTCACCAATTTTAACCGTAGATGAACAGTCCCCAATATTCATAGAGAAGCAGTCCACAATAACTGCAGGGGGGCAGTCTCCAATAACTACAAGCGGATTGTCCCATATGCAGAAAGAGAACGGGCTTATTCAGATAGAAATAACAGGTGATGGTTTTCTTTATAATATGGTTAGAATTATTGTTGGTACATTAATTGAGGTGGGTATTGGCAAACTAAAATCTGGAGATATTAAAAATATCATTGAAAGCTGCAACAGGGTAAATGCAGGAAGAACCGTACCTGCCTGCGGATTGTATTTGGTGGAAGTGTATTACTAGGAGTCAACTTTAATAGCTTAGACTTTTCGAGCAGGCTCCTAAAGGTTATAGGCTAAAAGTGGGAGGTTAGAAGTTAATTTCCCCTATAGAAGGTTGAAAAAGTGAAATAGCGGACGATTATTAGAAAGAAAACAGGATGCAATTGTTATAATATGAAGTAAATAAGAGATAAATTAAATTATCAGCAATTTGTACTTGACATGCAGCACATACCTGTATTACAATGTTATAGTGCTTTAATGTTGATATGAAAGCTAATTCAAATATAAATTTATTATGGGAGAAAAGAAGTTTAAGGAGGTTTATTGTTGAATGAAAACATACATGGCTAAGCCCGCAGAGGTAAAAAGAAGTTGGTATGTTGTAGACGCAGAAGGCAAGCCATTAGGCAGACTGGCAAGTGAAGTGGCAAAAATTCTCAGAGGCAAAAACAAGCCGGAATATACACCACATGTAGATGTAGGCGATTATGTAATAATTATTAATGCCGACAAGGTTGTCTTGACAGGTAAAAAGCTTGACCAGAAGTACTACAGACGTCATTCCGGATTTCCAGGGGGAATGAAGGAAACATTATACAGGAATTTGATAGAGTCAAATCCTGAAAAAGCAATAGAAGTTGCTGTTAAAGGTATGTTGCCGAAAAACAGTCTAGGTAGAGCAATGTCCAGGAAGCTTAAGGTTTACAGGGGTAGTGAACATAACCACCAGGCCCAGAAACCTGAGAATCTTGTATTAAGTATTTAATAAGAAGGGAGGCGTAGGAATTATATGGACAATGTACAATATTGTGGCACTGGTAGAAGAAAAAAATCTATCGCAAGAGTAAGACTTGTTCCTGGAGATGGCAGGATATTAATTAATGAAAGAAGCCTGGATGAATTTTTTGGACTTGAAACTTTAAAAGTTATAGTAAAACAGCCTTTAGTATTGACAGATACTATCGGAAAGTTTGATATACTGTGCAAGGTTAGCGGGGGTGGTTTTACAGGACAGGCAGGAGCAATAAGACATGGCATATCGAGAGCATTACTCGAAGCTGATGAAGAATTTAGAACTGTACTTAAAAAAGCCGGTTTTTTGACAAGAGACCCCAGAATGAAGGAAAGAAAGAAATACGGTCTCAAGAAAGCAAGAAAGGCACCACAGTTCTCAAAGAGATAGGATTTCAGAAAAACAAAATCCCACAAACACGCATGTTTGTGGGATTTTTTTATGCTTACGATCCTAATAAAACTCATCAAACCGCTTTCCTTTCTCCAAGCTAAGTTTACCATAAAAACTGAATTTCCGAGACTATGATTCATGTCGAAAAAACGATGTTTCATGCAGCGGACGGCTTTTTTTCAGGAAGTTTCTGATATGATGAAAGCAAAAATCCATATGGGAGGGACGGGTCTATGAAAAAGCGATTTATAAGCGTTCTACTTATCCTGTGCATGATGCTGACTTTGCTACCAACGACGGCGATAGCGGACAGTACGATTACTGCCACGCCAAGCAAGACGAATTTTGTGATTAATGGTCAGCCCGTATCCGTCACAGCGGCATACACCATAAGTGGCACCAATTATTTGCAGCTTCGCGCCATCGCGGCGATGCTTAACGGGACTACCGCACAGTTCGACGTGGGATGGGACGGCCAGTATGCCGTGATTGAGCCTGGAAAGCCTTACAGTGGCACGGTTACAGAAGTTAAGCTTCAAAACACAACAAACCTTCGACAAAGCGACACAAAGTTCAAGATGAATGGTGAAATCTTTACCTTTGCGGACGCCCGGCTGATTGGCGGAGATACCAACTACCTTCAGCTACGCGAGTTCGCACAAAAGATGGGTAGCACTGCATCTAAGTTCAATGTTTATTGGGACAGTAAAGCAGGTCAGGCTGTCATTGAGCCGGGTGCTGTCTACACAGGGAATGCTCCGGGGATTAAGAACTATAATGAAGAAGATGTGACATGGATTGGCACTACTTCGGAGTACAAGAAGACCCTTGCGGCATTCTTTGACTCAGGGCTTCGCAGAGTGCCTGTGGGCGACTTGGCGGCTGATGGAAGCCTGACCAATATCAAGTACGGTCTGGTTGATGCTAATGGCGCGTGGGCGGCCCAGCCTATCTACGACAATATAGAGGCAGAGTACATTTATGATAAACGCTCCGGCGAAATTTTAAGAACATTTCCTAATGATCATAAACCAGCTGAAAGTATACTCGTTGACGGATATGTCCAGGTAACCCGTGGCGGGAAGATGGGTCTCCTTGACAGCAAAGGCAAGGAAGTCATTCCCTGTAAATATGATGCGGTGGGTCTGCCGGTGGAGGGCATCAGCCGTCTTATTGCAGGTTCAGCGGACAAAGACACTCTTGGTTATCCGAAGAGATACTACCTTGGCTACTGGAGCTTAGAGCAGGGCAAAGAAATCGTCGCACCCAATAAATATGTTCTCCCTGATATAATTAGCGCCACTGCCAGTGGCAGTCCAATGATTTTCAGCAACAGCTCCTTCTTTGGTGGCGACGGCGGTGGTTACAAATATGTAAGTGATATCCGTATTGCCGCGAAGTTTGATTTCAATGGCGGATACGCACTGGTTCCCACTGCGAAAACAGAAACTTTATCATTTACCTTTCACGACGAAAATGGACTGCCATGGCAAAAAGATGTGAGCTATCACTTAACGTACTTTCAGATGGTTGACAAAAATGGAAAAGAAGCGTTGTCCCAATCCTACCCATATGTAACGAATTTATTGCTGGGTAACTACCCGCAATCGGGAGCATATATGGTTTATGAGCAAGTCTTGACAAAAAAGGTGTGGATGGTTTCCGACTGGAAACAAAATATAATTTTGGACAAACACATTGCAGACGGCATAGTCGGGGCTAAAGGTGTTATTATACCCGCACAATATCACGGCGGTATTGCGGGGTCTGAGGGCGCTTGGGTACTTAACCTCGCCTCTATGCAGATTTCATCTGAAAAAAATGTAGCTGTAACCACAAAATGCGGTCACGAAAAGATCAAAGAAGGCGACTTTCCCTTAGTCGTTGTGGACTTTAACAATAAAGACGTGTCATCTTCGTTTACTGTTAATCCCTACGGGTTAAGAAATATAGATGTATCTAAAGTAAGATTCGGTGAACCTTGGAAGGATGTTGACTCCGATCGCAATCGATGGAAAATCGGGGTTGGCACCGGAATTATCGGGGGCACTGTTGCAAAAAATATCGCCAACAGTCAAAACGCTCTCTTTGATGTGGTCACAGGGAAGCAATTAACTCCGGCATTTTTAGTTATGCGCTCAATGGGACGCGGTTTGTTCGTCGATACATATGGCAATAACTATGGACCGGATGGAAAGATTGTATTTCCAAGAGCGGAGAAAGTAACGATAAATGACAGAGGAATATACGGCAACGAATCAGGCGTCGGAGAAGACCTTACTCTTATAGTTCGGGATGGCAATGTGGGCTATATCAATGCCTCAAGGTTGGCGAGACAAGGCAAGGGACTTCCGACCACACCCCGAGTAAAACCTGCACCGCCTGCCATTCCTGTTAAGGCCTATTTTATCCAGTATCCTGACAAACGAACGTACAAGGTGGGCGAGGGCTTTAATACAATGGGACTTATTGTGCATTGGCAAGACGATACCGGTGCTCGAACCGTTATCAACAACTCAAAGCTCAAATTTTTTACCTCGGGTACAGTGGAGCTTACGCCGGGCCGGGCATTTACAACTAAAGGGGTAAAGGCGGTTGAGGTTCTATATAACGGAATAAAAGTTGATACATTTAATGTCAAGGTTGAAGGCAAATGAGCAACAATGGTACAAAAGTCAATTTTGTTTTTTGTACGGTTTTTAGCGGGATTGCCGGATGATGTTAAGATTTCCGAGGAATATTTAGATTTTCAGCAGGAAGGGACTGTTATATTAAGAAAAGAGTTCAGTCATACACCAAAAAAGCCAAGTGGCTTGGCTTTCGGCAAATAGACTATCTGGTGGAGAAATCCGCCAAGGCGGATATACCAAGTATGAAATGAGATGCTCTTTTTCCTGATCTATCGCTGCCAATCTATAACAAGAAAAAACCAAAGCGAATGTCAAAGAATCCAGAAAAAGTTTTTGAAAAAGATTGAAGTTTTCTCTTGCATATATAAGCAAAATATGGTACTATTTAATCAAAGAACACCGGTTATCAAAGGGATAATTATTATCAATTACCAAGCAAGTTTGTTAAGAATTACAAATCTTGCTTGTTAAAAACAGAAACCGTCAGGGGGGGATCAACCCTTGGCGGTTTTTTATCTAATGATTTAAGGATACAATGCGGAGGCACAACAAATGACATTTATGCTGGTTAAAGATGGCGCAGAAGGGTCAGTATCAAAGAAAGAAGTGAGCAATATGGATGAAAGGACAGATCAAATCAGAACAAGTACATTATTTAGACGCTTATTCAAAACATCAAGTTTAGAACAATTCATGAAAAAGAATGCAGGAGAAATGCAGTTACAGTCTTTCAGTGAATACATAACGGAACTGTGTGAAAAACAAGGCGAAGTGCCGGAGCATATTATAAAGCGAGCAAATATTGAACGCTCATTTGGGCATCAACTTTTCAGAGGGACAAGGAAGCCATCACGGGATACAGTTCTACAATTGGCCTTTGGATTCGACGCTGGTGTGGAAACAGCACAGGAACTTTTAAAACATGCCAGAATGAGTGCCTTGTATCCACGTGTAAAACGTGATGTGGCAATCATCTACTGCCTGCATAACCACTTTACTATTGTGGAAACACAAAGAGTTTTACACGAAATGGAATTACCTTTGATTGGAGGCGGCGAAGTAAAATGAATGATATGAAAATAGTTGTTAACGATATTCTGAACAACTTTGATAATTCGGCATATCCTGCAGGGTTTTTGGCAAAATACCATCAGTTGGAGTGCCTTGCCAATAGCCACGGTACAGAGACTTTTTTAGTAAAACCAAAAGACAGCGAACATCTTTTTGTAGCGAAATGTTATGATAAAAAACTCTACTCTTTCGTGCATGAGGGCAGTATCTTAAAGTCTCTGCATCATATAGGTTTGCCTGCATTTACAGATGAATTTCAAAATGACACGATGGTCTGCATAGTGCGCGAATATATCGAGGGTAAACCCCTCAACCAATATATAATGGAAAATAATCCTGACAATAAAAACATCATCAATATCTGCCTTCAACTTTGCAACATTCTCATCTACCTCCATGGACAGGAAAAGCCCGTTATCCATAGGGATATCAAGCCACAGAATATAATTATTAAGGATGATGGACAGATTGTTCTCATTGACTTTGACATTTCCAGAGTTTATAACAGTGAAGCGGAAACCGATACTCAGTTTTTCGGCACGAAGGAGTATGCGTCGCCGGAGCAATATGGCTTTTCACAAACGGATTGCCGCACCGACATTTATTCCTTTGGCGTTTTGCTTCGGTTTATGCTCACAGAAAACGAAAAAGAAAATCCAGATGTCCATTTGTATAAGCCGCTGGAAGGTATTGTAAAAAAGTGTACCGCATTTGCTCCAAAAGAGCGCTTTAACAATGCTGCAGCAGTGAAAAAGGCTTTGCTTGCGGCAGATCCAAAATCACAGAGAATACGGAAAACACTCATAGCCGTTTGCTCTGTTGCGGCAATTGCGCTGTGTGTGTTGGGCAGCATCAAGTGGTATCAGTATGCGACCCATAACCCATTTGCTGAGGGAACGATCCCTGCTGTTTTGACAGACAGGGAAAGAGTTGCCGATGCCGTTTCTTATATGAGTGATAAATATGATACAGATCTGTTTGCTGATACTGAGGCGTATGCAGATATTGGCTTTGTAAAAACTATATTAACAGATATATATGGATACGACAGCGATTATGTTCACGCCATGCCGGAGGAAGGTGCACCTCATGAGAGCGAAAAAAACTTTCTTCCTTGGGGAATAGGGGATGAACAATATGTTGCCCGTGATGTCATGGTCTATGTTGCTGTAAAAATATATTGGGTAGACAAGATTTTGGATTATTCAAGTCTGAAAGATGACAATGGTTATTATCCAGGTGTTCGCGTGGCGGTTGCTTTTGCTGAAGAAACAGGAATACTCACAGGAGTAGGACGTCCTGAAGATATTACCAAAGGTGAAGTTGCAATCCTTCTTGCAAACGCAGACAGAGTGTACGAGGCGACAAAAGAATAAAAAAATCTAATTTTCTCGAAAGGTGGGCTGGCAGCTCACCTTTTTTCTTTTTCTATTTTGTAAAATGATGATGGCGTGATGTCAATAGTAGATTGACAATTTATAAGCAGTATAAAGTAAATTTAAAAAAAGGAGACCGAAATATGAAGAAAACAGTAAAAAGCATTATTACTTTTATTATGATGCTGGCCTTGAGCCTTACAATACTTATGCCGGCAAATGCGTCAAATTTAGATGAGGCAGAGACGAAAGCAGCAGCGCTTAAACAGCTTGGATTATTTAAAGGCGTGTCTGAAACCAACTTTGATCTGAATAGGGCACCTACCCGCACGGAAGCACTGGTAATGCTGATTCGGTTACTTGGAAAAGAATCAGAAGCTCTGAATGGCAACTGGCCGCACCCGTTTATAGATGCAGAATCATGGGCTGATAAATATATTGGTTATGGCTACGCAAAGGGACTTACCAAGGGTGTTTCCAATAATAAATTCGGCACAGGTAATGCAGATTCGGATATGTATCTGACCTTTGTGCTCCGTGCACTGAATTATAATGATACAGCTGGTGATTTTACCTGGAATGCACCGGATAAGCTTGCAGCAGCAGTTGGAATTCTTCCTGATGGTGTGGATACAGGAAATTTTTTACGTGCAGATGTGGTACTTGTTTCATGGGCTGCATTGGAAGCAGATCTGAAGGGCGGTACCCAGAGGCTTGCGAAGAAATTACTATCGGAAGGTATATTCACAGGGGACGGTTATACACGTGCAATCAAGCTGGTAAACGAGCAAAAGCCCGAACATGTTTCCATTTCCTCTGCTGAGGCGCTTAAGGCAGCTCTATCGGACAAAACTGTGAAGGTTATATCCATTGATTCCATAGGGAAACCTGTAGTTGTTACTGATGAACTTACCATACCCGCACGAGTCACGGTAACAGTCAATCGCGGAAACGATTTGTATATCGAGGGTACCCTTACAAACAATGGTACTATCAATGTGATGGGTGCCGATTCTATTACCAAGGATTTTATAAACTATTCCGTAATGTCCGTTCAGAACGGCGGAAAGATTATAAACAATGGTGTGGTAAATCTGCATGCATCCCTGCTTGAAGATACAGACGACCACGGGCCCGTAGGTGGACAACTCCGTCTATTCGACGGCACTTTCACCAATAAAGGTTCCGTTTTTCTAAAGGCTGGACTTGTCAACACTCACGGTGGTATGGTTGCTGTGATCGATGGTACTTTTAACAATGACGCTATAGTTATTGTAGATGGGTTCTTTCTTCATGTTGAAAATGGAGTTTTTAACAATAACATTGGTGCAGTTGTAATTAACAACAGCCATATTTTTGCGGAAGAAACCGGGAAATTTACAAATAACGGCACTCTTTCGGGGAATGAGATCAACGAGTGATTTAGCCGCAATGCTACAGCACAATTTGAAATAGGCGACATATCAAATCAAAAATTCCGGTAACTAATTATTGCATACCGGAATTTTTCTGTATACTTAAACGCTACAATCCGTTGCTGAAATGAATATTATACATGGAAATCGTTTCTTGCCATATTTTCCCTCAAATATAGAAAATGCACCCGGTTTTCGTGATTACTCTTGAAAGTCGTTGCTTTGTCTATTAAAATGAATATTATATAATAAGTACAAAAATGTGAGGTGGCATTATGTTGCTGATAAAAAATGGGAAAATCCTGACTATGTCAGGCATTAATTACGAAAATGGATATATTATTATTGAAAATGGAAAGATAGTAGAAGTAGGTAAAGACGCTGGATATTTGGAAAGCAAGTATTTTAATAATGATAATAGAGGTAATAATGGTAGTAATTGTGGCAAATCGGGTAGCACTGATGATGGTTCAGATAGTGTTATAGATGCTTCCGGCAAGTATGTCCTGCCGGGATTTATTGACGCTCACTGCCATGTAGGTATGTGGGAAGACTCCGTAGGATTTGAGGGGTCTGATGGAAATGAAGCTACAGATCCTGTAACACCGCAATTACGTGCTATAGATGGTGTTTACTATATGGACAGATCGTTTGTGGAAGCAAGAGAAGGCGGTGTTACAACTGTTGTTACAGGTCCTGGCAGTGCCAACGTGTTCGGAGGGCAGTTCGCAGCCCTTAAAACATACGGCAAAAGAGTAGAGGATATGATTGTAAAAGAACCTATAGCGGTGAAAATTGCTTTTGGTGAAAATCCTAAAAGTGTATATAAAGACAGAAATCAAATGCCTACTACTCGTATGGCTACTGCTGCAATACTTAGAGAGAATTTGAAAAAAGCTGTGGAATACAAAGAAGCCCTGGAAGAGGAGAAAAAGAACGAAAAAACTAAAGCTGCAGATAAAGATACAGATACAGATAAAGATGTAGATAAAAATAAAGGAAAAGATAAAATTAAATTCGATATGAAAATGGACATTCTTGTAAAAGTCCTAAACAAGGAAATACCTTTGAAAGCTCATGCACACAGAGCGGATGATATTCTTACCGCAATCAGGATAGCAAAAGAATTTGATGTAAATATAACAATAGATCACTGTACTGAAGGGCATCTTATTAAGGATATTTTGAGAGAAGAGGGTATATCGGCTATAGTGGGACCGTTCCTTACAGACCGGTCGAAAATTGAACTTAGAAACTTAAGCGTAAAAACACCGGGAATACTTTCTAGAACAGGCGTAAAGGTAGCTATTATGACAGACCATCCTGTTATTCCGATACAGAATCTCTGGCTTTGTGCAGCTATGGCTGTAAGGGAAGGCATGGATGAAGAAGAAGCTTTAAAAGCAATAACAATAAATGCCGCTCAGATAACAGGTATTGACAGCAGGGTTGGAAGTATTGAAGCGGGTAAAGATGCAGATATTGTTATTTTTGATGGACATCCTTTTGATATAAAATCACGGGTTGATTTTACTATTATTAATGGTGAAAAGGTATATGTAAGGTGAGAAGTTAGGCGTCCGCTTTTATAGCCAGGACTTTCCGAGCAGGCGCCTAAAAGGTTAGAGGTTAGAGGTTAGAGTTGGGTAGTGGGTAGCGGGTAGTGGGTAGTTGGGGGGGGAAGAGGTTAGAGGGTAAAGGTAGATTTTAAGTTGGGAGAATTGATAAGGAGTGAAAATTTGTTAAGGATAAGCACAGTGTCGGATAAAGAGACCGAAGAAGCAGGTTTTTATCTTGGAAAAGTATTGGTAAAAGGCGATATAATATGTCTTACCGGTGATCTTGGCGCAGGAAAGACAGTTCTTGTAAAGGGAATAGCATCTGGACTTGGAGTAGATGATTATGTTACAAGTCCTACCTTTACATTGATTAACGAGTATGAAGGTGAAATTCCTGTGTACCACTTCGATGTCTACAGGATTGCAGATACAGAAGAGCTGTATGATATAGGAATTAATGAGTACTTATATGGTGATGGTATAATTTTAATAGAGTGGGCTGATTTAATAAGAGAAATACTTCCTGAGGAAGTAATATGGGTGAATATTGATAAATGTTTTTCTAATACTCCACAGAATCAAAGTGGACAAAATTATTCTATGTATAATAATAGAATAATATATATGGAGTTTAGAGGGGAAAAATACAAAAAGGCCGAAGAAAAGTATATAGGCATAATGAAAATTAAGGGAAAAGAGGTAGTAATGGGATGAAAATATTGGCGGCAGACACTTCTTCTGCTGTAGCTTCTGTGGCTGTTATGGAGGATTCTACACTATTAGGTGAATATACATTAAATCATAAAAAAACACATTCTCAAAAACTTGTACCAATGATTAATGAGATATTAAAAAATTTAGAATTGACTCCTGAAGAAATAGATGCCTTTGCAGTTTCAATAGGTCCAGGTTCTTTCACAGGTTTAAGAATTGGTGTTACTACTATCAAAGCTATGGCTTACGCTTTGCAAAAACAGGCAATAGGAGTTCCAACCCTTGATACCCTTGCTTTTAACATACCTTTTTGTGATTCCCTTATATGTCCCATAATAGATGCAAGAAATAATCAAGTATATACTTCCTTATATGAGTGGAAGGGTAAAAAGCAGGAAAGACTAAGTGAGTATGTGGGAATAACTATAGGTGAATTAATAGATACAGTTAAGGCAAAAAATAGAGAAGCATTTTTTGTTGGAGATGGAGTTAATGTATACAAGGATACACTTTTAGCAGAATTGGGTAATAGATGTATTTTCCCTCCAAATAACCTTTTATTGCAAAGAGCATCTGCAGTAGCAGAAATTGCCATACATATGCAAGTTGATGGAAAAGGATTTGAAAATGAGATAAATACAGATAAAACTAATGAAAACAATTTAGAGAGTTGGTTGACCATGGTTCCTTTTTATCTTAGAAAGTCTCAAGCTGAAAGATTGTTTGAACAAAGGTGATAGAACTTGAAGAACATAGAAAATGTAAGCATTGTCAGGACAGACATTAAGCATATTGATGATATAATATTGATAGAAAAGCTGTGTTTTACAATTCCCTGGTCAAGAAATGCTTTCATACAGGAACTGAGCAGCAACAAGTTTTCCATATATATTTCAGCTATGATTGATGGAAAAGTAGTTGGATATGCTGGTATGTGGAAAATATTTGATGAGGGACATATTACCAATATTGCTGTTCATCCTGAGTATAGACAAGCTGGAATAGGAAGCATGCTTTTAGAAGGCTTAATTAATGTTGCCATAAGTGAAGGGATCACAAGACTTACCCTTGAGGTGAGAAAAAGCAACGCGGCAGCACAAACATTGTACTTTAAGTACGGATTTGAAATAGAAGGATGTAGAAAAGGATATTATGCTGATAATGGTGAGGATGCTATTATAATGTGGAGAAATAAACTATAACGAGGCGAATGCCGGGAAATTTTTCTACAACCGAAAATTTTTATAATGATGCGTTACAACAAGTATCCACAGGAATAATTGATGCTTTATCATCCATACTAAGCACACGGAGGTGTGTTTTGTATGGACGATAAAGCAATGAAATCCAGAATTATGAAGAAAAAATGGTTATTGGTAATATATATAATTTTGTTTGCATCAATCTTAGCAGGTACTGTGTCATGTAGGGAAAAGTTTTCAGGTAAGAATAAGGACATAGAGCAGATTGACCATAGTGAACCCAGAGTTAAAGAGAATGTTTATTTGCAGGGCGAAAATATAGGAGGGCTGACAAGATCAGAAGCTCTGAGAATTATAAATGAAAAGGCGTTAAAGGTGGAAAAAAGTCCAGAGAATGCAGCCATAGATAATGCTACATGGAATATTGTTCCTGAAATGTCCGGATTGAAAGTTAACATAGAAGAAACACTTCAAGATGCATTGAATGCCCATGAAAATGAGGAAGTTAAATTGAAGGTTTACGAGTCAATTCCAGAAACCACAAAAAATTCCATTGAGAAAAATATAGTTAAAATAGCGGAATACACCACTCCAATTGTTGATAACACCGATTCAAGAATGAAGAATATTTGGTTGGCGGCAGATAAAATAAACAATTTAGTTCTGGCTCAAGGAGAAGAGTTTTCTTTCAACAGAGTAGTAGGAAACAGAACGGAGGAAAAAGGATATGAATATGCTCCAATAATAATTAAGACAGAAGAAGGACCTAAAAAGGAAGATGGTATAGGTGGAGGGGTTTGCCAGCTTTCTACAACTATTTATAATGCGGTAGAAGAATGCGGCCTTGAAATAACGGAAAGACATACTCATTCTTCTGAAGTAACATATGTTACCCCGGGAGAAGATGCTGCAGTATCCTATGGGTCAATAGATTTTAAGTTTAAAAACAACAGAAGTTACCCTATAATGTTAAAGATTAATATAAGCCCGAAAGCACTGACAGTGAAAGTTTTGGAAAATAGAAACTGAAGTATTTATGAGGAATTGTAATGATTTCCCACGCTGAATAAATAAATATACCACTTTTATTATTTTCTTTGATATAATATGAATATATATATTTATAATAAGTTGGTATATTAGGAGGGTAAACAAATATGACGATGGCAGAAGTAATAATAAATAATAAATCAGGCTTGCAATCTAAAATGGCAGCTGTTTTTATTCATAAAGCTTCAAATTATAAATCTAGTATCTGGATTGAAAAAGATGAAAGAAAAGCAAATGCAAAGAGTCTGCTGGGGCTTTTATCCCTGGGGATAGGTGAAGGTGATAAAGTAATACTTACAGCGGAAGGAGAAGATTCGGAAAAGGCAATAAAGGATCTGGAAGAGTATCTGGTTTCCGAGTTGGGGGAGGAATGATAATATTAACCTGACGGTTTTCGATATAAATGAGGAATTGAAAAAACTACCTGAAAAGCCAGGAGTTTATATTATGAAAAATACAGAAGGTGAAATAATTTATGTAGGGAAAGCAGTAAACCTTAAAAACAGAGTAAGACAGTATTTTCAGTCTCTGTCAGGGCAAACTCAAAAAGTCCGGCTTATGGTTCCTCAAATAAGTACCTTTGAATATATAATTACATCTTCTGAAATGGAAGCCCTCATTTTGGAATGCAATTTAATAAAGAGATATAAACCGAAGTTTAATATTTTATTGAAAGATGACAAGACATATCCTTATATAAAGGTTACGGTTAATGAAGAATACCCGAGAGTTTTTATGACCAGAAAGGTTGAAAAGGACGGGGCCAGATATTTTGGGCCGTACACAAGTGTTTCCGATGTTAGGGAAACAATAAGTTTTTTGAAGAAGACATTTCCCATAAAGAATTGTAAAAAGAAGCTCCCTGATGATATAGGAAAAGGAAGGCCATGCTTGAACTATTATATCCAGCAGTGCATGGCACCTTGTCAGGGATGGGTTTCAAACGGGAAATACAAGGAAATAATTAATGATATTTGCAGCTTTTTATCAGGTAAAGAGGATGAATTACTGGGAAAGCTTCAAAAGGAAATGTCTGATGCTTCTGAAAACATGGAATTTGAAAGGGCTGCGGCTATTAGAAACAAAATCATTAGTTTGAAAAATATGTTTCAAGAGCAAAAAGTTGTATCCGAATCTCCTGATGATGAAGATGTAATAGCATTAGCAAGAAATGAAGAATTTGCCTGTGTACAGATATTCTTTATAAGGAATGGCAAGCTCATTGGCCGGGAGAGTTTTATTTTCACAAATATTGAGGAAAGCAACAGTGAGCTTATGGAATCTTTTATAAAGCAGTTTTACAGTTCTTCAGAATATATTCCGAAATATATTCTACTTCAAGTGGATATATATGAAAAGGAGTTATTTGAAAATTGGCTGCAGGAAAAACGGGGATCAAAAGTTCATATTAGAGTTCCCAGGAAAGGCGAAAAATTAAAACTTGTAAAAATGGTTTCTCAAAATGCCCAAACATATCTAAATAATTATGTTCAAACAGGGGAGGATCAAAAGAAGCCTTATTTAATTGCCCTTGATGAACTGGCAAAGCTTATGGGCACTGTAAAAATACCTGCAAGAATAGAAGCATATGATATTTCAAACACCGGAAGTACTGAGATTACTGGATCTATGGTTGTATTTGAGGATGGTATTTCTTCACCTAAACAATATCGAAGATTTAAAATAAAGTCTCTAAACCAGCCCGATGATTATGAAGCTATGCAGGAAATGATATTCAGAAGGTTCAGACGTGGCAGGCTTGAGAGAGTTGATGACAAAGACCATACAGGTATGGAAAACGAGGAAAATAGTATAAAAGTTACCCAGTCCAGCGTAGAAAAATATGCAAAACCAAGTGATGGTTTTTCCATATATCCTGACCTGATTCTTGTAGATGGAGGAATAGGGCATGTAAATGCAATAATTGAAGTATTGGAACATTCTGGTTTGCAAATACCTGTATATGGAATGGTAAAAGATGAAAAACACAGGACACGGGGACTTATATTGCCCGGGAAAGAAATAAATTTAAGCACTAATCAGATATTGTTGAAGTTTATAACTGAAATTCAGAATGAGGCTCATAGATTTGCATTGGAGTATAATAAAAAATTAAGAAATAAAAGGTATACGAAATCTGTTCTAGATGACATACCAGGAATTGGAAGCGGGAGAAAAAAAGATCTGATACGGCATTTTGGTTCTGTAGACAAGATCAGAAGAGCCGAAGTCGATGATTTAATGGATGTAAGGGGGATAAATAAAACTCTTGCAATAAATATATATGAATTTTTCAGGCGGGGAAAATAGAATTGCGGAAGAGAGTAGAGACTTATTCGGGAGAGGATAGAATAAATGGCAGTATATGCAATTTCAGACCTTCATCTTGCATTAGGGGTTGATAAACCTATGGATGTTTTTGGCGGCAGGTGGTTGAATTATATGGAAAGATTGCGGCATTCATGGAGAGAAACAGTGACCGCTGATGATTATGTACTTATTCCCGGGGATATATCCTGGGCTACATATCTGGAAGAGGCGTATAAGGATTTTAAATATATTGATGATCTTCCAGGGGAAAAAATAATCCTTAAAGGAAACCATGATTATTGGTGGACAACATTAAGGAAGCTTGACATTTTTCTGAAAAACAATAAACTTTTTTCCATAAATTTCTTACATAATAACAGTTATATAACGGATGATTTGATTATTTGCGGGACAAGAGGCTGGAAATGCCCTGGAGATGATGATTTTAGTGAGGATGACAGTAAAATATACACTAGAGAATTACAGCGGCTTCAACTTTCACTTGAAAGTTCTGCAAAAATAAATTCCAATACAGCTGCAGCTGGCGAAAGAAATATTATAGTAGCTTTGCATTATATGCCTTTTAGCTCTAGACGGGAACCATCCGGTTTTATAGACTTGATGCAGAAATACAATGTGAAAATGTGTATTTATGGACATCTGCATGGGGAGGGAGCTTGGAAAAATGCTGTTAACGGTGAAATAGAAGGCATAACATACCGGCTGGTAGCAGCAGACTATCTGGACTTTAAACCAGTAAGGATCCAGGTTTAGTGGTAATATTAGTCAGTTTATAACTTTTAAAAAATGCGCTGCAATTTTCACATCTTTGTTTACAGCTAAGATATGGTATGTTATAATGTATAAGTTAATTAAGAACCATATGTTTTTAATGGCATATATAACCTTTTAAAGGGATTAAATAGTATTTGCCTATTAGAACTTGTGTAACATGGAAACTTTATGTTATGCTTCTAATATGAGCTATTTGAATCCTTATATTTATGTGTATATGTTTAATAGAGGTGGGAAATGGGAAATTAAAAGTTAGAGATGAGAAATGAGATATAATATGCAACACATAGTATTAATAAAATATTTAATAAAATATTTAATAAAATAGTTGATGAAGCAGCTGATAAATATGAAAGCTCATTAAAATAAATAAAAAAATAATAATAAACAGATAAGTATGGATAAAACAATTAAATAACGGGAGGACAAGTTACATGAAATCAAAAGTAGAAAAAGTAGAAAAAAACGTTGTAAAGTTTGAAATTGAAGTGGATGCAGATAAATTTGATGAAGGAATGGAGAAATCCTTTAAAAAGAATGCAGGAAAGTTTAATATACCTGGTTTTAGAAAAGGTAAAGCACCGCGTAAAATTATAGAGAGGTATTATGGGGAACAGGTTTTATATGAAGATGCAATAAATTTTATTTGCCCCGAAACATATGATCAGGCTGTTAAGGAGCATAATATAAATCCTGTTGATAGGCCTGACATTGATATAGTACAGATTGGAAATGGGCAGGATTTGATTTTTACTGCTAAAGTTACAGTAAAGCCGGAGGTTGAGCTTGGAGAATATAAAGGTATAGAAGCAGAGAAAAAAGAAGTTATCGTTACCGATGATGATGTTGAAAAAGAACTTAAAGAATCAGCAGAAAAAAACTCCAGATTGGTTAATGTTGAGGACAGGGCTGTTCAGGAAGGGGATACTGCAGTTATAGATTTCGAAGGCTTTGTTGATGGAGAGGCTTTTGAAGGTGGTGAAGGGAAAAATTATTTTCTTACAATAGGATCGGGGCAATTCATACCTGGATTCGAGGAGCAGCTTATAGGAGTAGAAAAAGGTAATGAAACAGAAGTAAATGTGGTTTTCCCTGAAGACTATAGTCATGAGAAATTGGCTGGAAAGGCAGCATTATTTAAAGTAACAGTCAATGAAATTAAAGTTAAGGAAATACCTGCTATTGATGATGAATTTGCCCAGGATGTAAGTGAATTTTCTACTCTTGAGGAATATAAAGCAGATTTGAGGAAGAAGCTTTTTGAAAAAGAAGAACATACAATCAAACATGAGTTGGAAGATAGTGTTATAAAAAAGGTAGTAGAAAATGCTAATGTTGACATTCCTGATGTAATGGTAAATGAAAGGATTAATTATTTATTGTCAGATATCGACATGAGGCTGCGTTATCAAGGAATGAATCTGGATAACTATTTAAAAGCAGTAGGTGAAGATATTGACAGCTTTAAGGAGCAGTTTTCTGAAAGAGCACGTAATGAAGTGAAGACTCAGTTGGTATTGGAAAAGATAAAAGATGTTGAAGGTATAAAGGCTGAGGATAGTGAGTTTGATGAAGAAATAAGAAAATTTGCTGAAAATGACCAAAAAAATGAAGAAGAATTTAAGAAACAATTGACAGAAGATGATATAGAATATATAAGGAACAATATAACAGTTGCAAAAACTATTAATTTTCTTGTTAACAATGCAAAGCTGGTTTGACTTTGGCAAATTTGTGTGGCATAGGATTAAGCACAGATGTGTTGCACAGGATTAAGCACAGGTGTATGGTGCAAAATTTAGAAGATAACTAAGAGTTTATTTAGAAATTAATAGGGAAAGAATATACAAGTAAAAAGGAGGTATTGAACATGAGTCTTGTTCCAATTGTTGTTGAACAAACAAATCGCGGTGAGAGGTCATATGATATTTATTCAAGGCTTCTTAAGGACAGAATAATTGTGTTAAGCGACGAGGTAAATGATATAACTGCAAGTTTGGTGGTGGCGCAGCTGCTTTTCTTGGAAGCGGAAGATCCTGATAAAGATATCCAGCTATATATAAATAGTCCCGGAGGATCTATTACATCAGGTTTCGCTATATATGATACAATGCAATATGTTAAACCGGATGTACAGACTATTTGTATTGGTATGGCCGCTAGTATGGGAGCTTTTTTGCTTGCTGCAGGTGCAAAAGGTAAAAGATTTGCACTGCCTAATAGTGAAATTATGATTCATCAGCCCCTCGGAGGAGTACGGGGTCAGGCTACTGATATAAAGATTCATACAGAATGGTTAATGAAAATAAAGAATAAAATTAATAAAATACTGAGTGACAGAACCGGTCAACCTTTGGATAAGATTGAACGGGATGTGGAGAGAGACTTTTTCATGTCGGCAGAAGAGGCAAAAGCTTATGGACTGATCGACCAGGTTATGGAAAGAAGGAAGTGAATGGGGTGAAGAAATGGCTAGATATGATGAAAAGAAACAGGTAAAGTGTTCCTTCTGCGGCAAGTCTCAGGAGCAGGTTAAGAGGCTTGTGGCAGGACCGGGAGTTTATATTTGTAATGAATGCATAGAATTATGCTCTGAAATAATAGATGAAGAGTTCGAAGACACAAGGGTTAACCCTGAATATGATCGTGTACCTAAGCCCAGGGAAATAAAGGATTTTTTGGATCAATATGTTATTGGCCAGGAAAAAGCTAAGAAAACACTTTCTGTAGCGGTATACAATCATTATAAAAGAGTCTACACCGATGTCAGACCAGGTGATATAGAACTTCAGAAGAGTAATATTGTAATGCTTGGACCTACTGGTTCAGGTAAGACTTTGCTTGCTCAGACTCTTGCCAAGATGTTAAATGTTCCCTTTGCGATTGCAGATGCGACATCATTAACAGAAGCGGGCTATGTAGGAGAGGATGTTGAAAATATTCTTCTAAAGCTTATTCAAGCAGCAGATTACGATATTGAAAGAGCTGAAAAGGGAATAATATATATCGACGAAATAGATAAAATTGCCAGGAAATCCGATAATCCATCTATAACAAGGGATGTAAGCGGAGAAGGTGTTCAGCAGGCCCTGCTTAAAATACTTGAGGGAACAGTGGCTTCCGTTCCACCACAGGGAGGCAGAAAACATCCGCATCAGGAGTTTTTACAGATAGATACTACCAACATTCTTTTTATATGCGGTGGTGCATTTGAAGGAGTTGACAAAATCATCCAGGATAGAATTGGGAAGAAAACAATTGGATTTGGCGCAAAAATAGAAAGCTCAAAAGAGAAGGATATAGGGGAGATATTAAACTATATACTGCCCCAGGATTTGCTCAAATACGGATTAATACCTGAATTTGTTGGAAGAGTTCCCATTATTGTTACATTGCATTCCCTTGATAAGGACGCACTAATAAAAATATTAACGGAGCCTAAAAATGCTCTGGTCAAACAGTATCAAAAATTGTTTGAAATGGATGACACATTACTTGAAATTAACGAAGAAGCCCTGGAGTGTATAGCAGAAAAAGCTCTGGAAAGAAAAACCGGTGCAAGGGGACTCAGGGCAATACTTGAGGAGATTATGCTTGATGTAATGTTTGACATACCTTCGGAAACTAATATTGAAAAATGCATAATCACAAAAGAAACGGTTGAGAACAATGCACAACCCGAAATAATAATAAATGAAAATAAAAAGGCTCTTAAAAAGGCGGGTTCAAAAAAGCCCCGAATTAAAAGAGAGTCGGTTTCATAAGGAAGCAAATCAAGATTAAGTTTTGACAAATAAAGAGAAAGTTTTGTAAGTAAAAAAGAGGTTGCCAAATTGGCAATCTCTTTTTTAGAGTAAAATGCAAAATGATTCTTCATTCTTTTACGTATTATATATAGGATAAAATTATCTTATTAGTAAATACTATCATTAGAAAAAACAAAATTAGAAAATGTATAAAATATATTACACATTTAAAAGATATCTGTGGGTTTTACTCAAGGAGGATTAAGCATGTTTACAAACACTTTCTTTATTATACAGTTTATTTTTTCAATTATCATAGGATTGTATTTTCTAAATCTCCTGAAGTCGCAGCAGGTTAGCAAATCTGCTATAGAGAAGGAATCAAAGAAGGAAATTGAAAAACTGAGAAGGTTAAGAGAAATCAAACTGACTGAACCTCTATCAGAAAAGACAAGGCCATCTACCCTGGATGATATAATAGGACAGGAGCAGGGCCTTAAAGCGTTAAGAGCAGCTTTGTGCGGGCCAAATCCACAGCATGTCATAATATATGGTCCTCCGGGTGTTGGGAAAACTGCAGCGGCAAGGGTTGTACTGGAAGAGGCAAAACAAATAACCATATCTCCATTTAAAGGGGATGCTAAATTTGTTGAGATAGATGCAACTACATTAAGATTTGATGAAAGAGGTATTGCAGACCCGCTTATAGGATCGGTTCATGATCCTATTTACCAGGGAGCAGGGGCATATGGAGTTGCAGGTATACCTCAGCCAAAACCGGGAGCTGTAACAAAAGCTCATGGCGGGATTTTATTCATTGATGAAATTGGCGAACTTCATTCCATACAGATGAACAAACTCCTAAAAGTTTTAGAAGATAGGAAAGTGTATCTCGAAAGCTCTTATTATAGTTCAGAGGATTCTAACATCCCATCATATATACATGAGATATTTCAGAAAGGGCTGCCGGCTGATTTCAGACTAGTTGGGGCTACTACCAGAACTGCAGAAGATATTCCTCCTGCACTGAGATCCAGATGCGCGGAAGTATTTTTCAGACCTTTATATCCTGGCGAAATAGAAATAATAGCTAAAAATGCCGCTCTTAAGGGTGGATTCAGAATTGAGCCTGGTGTTGGTGAGCTTATATCCAAATATGCTCAGAATGGAAGAGATGCAGTGAATATAATACAGATGGCAGGTGGAATTTCTCTGATGGAAAACAGAAGTATTATATTGGTAAAGGATATAGAATGGGTAATAGAGTTTGGACATTATAATCCCAGGATAGATAAAAAAGTATGTGCTGCAGAACAAATAGGATGTATAAATGGACTGGCGGTGTTTGGCAACTCTACCGGCATGGTTATAGATATTGAGGTTTCGGCGATAAAGGCCAAAAGCGGTAAAGGCACAATAAAGATAACTGGTATTGTAGAAGAGGAAGAGATGGAAGGACGGGGACACAAGCTAAAGATGTCAAGCTCAGCTAAGTCTTCAGTAGAAAATGCATTAACAGTTTTAAAGAGGTTTTTAGATGTTGAATGTAAGGAATTTGATATTCATATGAATTTCCCGGGAGGAATACCTATTGATGGGCCTTCAGCAGGCGTGGCCATAGCAGTAGCATTATATTCTGCTATTAAGAATTTCCCAGTTAATGGAGACATTGCTATGACAGGTGAGCTTTCTATAAGAGGGAAGGTAAAACCTGTTGGTGGAGTAGTGGCAAAGGTTGAAGCAGCTAAATTGGCAGGGATAAAGAAGGTGCTTATTCCAAGAGAAAATTGGCAGGAGCTATATAGAAATATAGGCATTGATGTTATTCCTGTTGACGATATAAGTGAAGTTTTAGATATTATTTTCATAAAAAAAGATGATAGGAAAGTCGGATGGAATGCGTCAGGGGCAGTTCTCGGCGCAGCAAGTGCAAAAGGGACAAGTGTAGCAGGTACAGTTCTCGGTGCAGCAGGCGATGCGCTACGAGCCCAGCAGGAGCGGTTCCGGATGTAGCAGTGGCGGTGCCAAATACCCGGTAGGAAAGGTTCAGGGTGAAGGTTTCGGGTGCAGTGGGAGCGCGGGGTGCAGCGGGGATGGTTCTTACAAACCGACGATGGGGTTGTCCCCAGGTGAAAAATAGAGAGGAAATGCGCCCCCCAAAAATTTTTTGTTATTGCAGAATGCTCAGATACTGTATTATAATGTTAATATTACATATCATCGCTATGTTGCAATCATGAAATGTGAAGAGTTATAGCCATATAGAGGTGGGGGACATCTACCACCTCGTTATAATATATCAAAGTGGTTGATATAATCAGATAAACATATGCTGCGATGAGTTTTAGGGTAAATAGAATTATGGGGGTTGAGTGTATTGACAATTATACAAGGAATTATTCTAGGATTGGTTCAGGGTCTGGCAGAGTTTCTGCCCATAAGCAGTTCAGGTCATCTTGTGCTTTTTCAAAGGGTTTTTGACCTTCAGGAGGGAGTTTTGACTTTTGATATAGCTGTCCACCTGGCGACTCTTTTGGCTGTTGTTTATGTACTGAGAAATGATATTATTGAAATATTAAAAAAGCCATTTGGTAAATTACCACTGTTAATAATAGCTGGTTCAATTCCTACAGCAATCATGGGGTTTATGTTTAGCGATTTTTTTAAGAACCTTTTTGAAACAGGTTCCGGTCTGGGACTGGAATTTATACTTACTGGAGTGGTTTTATGGTTCGCTGAAAGCGTAAGAACCAAAAATAAAAATCTAAAAGAAATGACTTATACTGATGCAGTAGTAATTGGTGTTGCCCAAGGGATAGCTATTCTTCCGGGAGTTTCCCGCTCTGGCCTGACACTTGCAGGATCACTTTTAAGAGGATTAAACAGGGAGTTCGCACTAAAGTTTTCTTTTCTTATGTCTATACCTGTAATTTTAGGGGCCGCAGCAAAGGATTTTTATGATATTATAAAAACCGGAGGGTCTATTTCTACAGGAATAGAGCTTTGGCCCCTTATTGCAGGAATGATTACAGCCGCAATATGCGGCTATATTGCAATTAAATTCATGCTGGAAAAAGTTTCAAAAGTAAGCTTAAAAATATTTTCCTACTATGTTTTTGCACTTGGTGCTTTGGTATTGATTGACCAGGTGTTTTTCGGAATGTTTTTTGATAAAATTAAAATATTTTAGGCTTTAGCGAAACTTAAAATATATTAAGCTTTACCGCTTTCCTTCCACAACCTATCGGCAGTTTCCGCCCACCTCTTTGACATGTCCTGACATTTATCTGTTAGATCATTAACGTCCTCAGCATCAAGTGGCTGGGTGGAAACTGCTTTGGACCTGGCAACCATGGCTTTTAGTTTATCCGGGTTATCAAGCAGCGGGCATGGCCTCAGGTGGTTCTTATTAAAAGGCTGATTATTCTTGTATTCCATAAATAATGGAGAGTGCAGTGCTTCTACAAGACTAAAATCCTTGATATTAACATTGGAATAATGAATGAAGGCACATGGTTCTACGTCTCCGTTTGCATTGATATGCAGATAATGTCTTCCACCGGCAATACAACCGCCGATGAATTCACCGTCATTCCAGAAATCCATGAGGAATATGGGCTTCTTCTCCCTTAGCTCTCTTACTTTATGGTACATAAATTCACGCTGTTCAGGCGTTGACATAAGATCCATTACTGCATCCTTACCTAAAGGCATATATGTGAAATACCATCCAAAAAGGCAGCCTTTATCAATCATGAACTGGACATATTCATCTGATCCAACCACTTCTGTATTTTTACTGTGGTAGCATGTAGAAAATCCAAAGCCAAGACTACGTGCTTTCAAGAGGTCCATTGCATGCATAACCTTCTTGTAAGTACCTTTCCCACGACGCATATCCGTTTCTTCTTCAAATCCCTCTACACTTATTGCAAGAAGGAAGTTACCAACACGTTCAAGATCTTCACAGAATTTTTCATCTACCAGTGTGGCATTTGTAAAGGCAAGAAAAGTACAGTCACTATGCTTTTCTGCAAGCTTAATTAAGTACTATATATAAATAATTAATACTATTTATAACTATTATAATAAGCATTATATGGACACATATGTTTATAAAGACAGTAGTGTCATTAAAAGATTAAAAAAATCAGGCTTTTAAGCCATCTATTAAAACATTTACTGCTTCCAATTGCTCCTCAATATTGAAATGAGTTACGCAAAAATATATAATTAATGTAAAAAGTAGAAATGATATAAAAAGTAAGATGATAAGTGAAATAATAAGTGAGATAATAAAAGAAGTAACAAAGTAGTAAGCAAAAGAATCAAATAAAAAAGGAGAAAATATGATTGAAAGATTTTAATAAAGATGTGGATAAAGATATAGATAAAGGTATAGATAAAGGTATAGATAAAGATTTGAGTAACATACAAAATATGGTTCCTAATAAATCTCAAGATATCTTAACTGAAAGCTCAAATTGTGATGAGACTGGTATTATGACTGATAAGAAAGATATTATTATACTTGGGATAGAAACAAGCTGTGATGAGACATCGGCTTCAGTTATACGAAATGGGAGAGAGATATTGTCTAATGTTATTTCTTCTCAGATTCCCTTTCATCAGAAGTATGGGGGAGTAGTTCCTGAAATTGCATCCAGAAAGCATGTTGAATTAGTAATTCCTGTTATAGATCAAGCTTTGAATGAGGCAGATGTCGATTTCGGGAAAATAGATGCAATTGGTGTTACTTATGGACCCGGGTTGGTTGGAGCTTTACTTGTAGGACTATCCGCCGCAAAAGCGTTATGTCTTGCTCTAAATAAGCCTTTAATAGGCGTTCATCATATTGAAGGGCATATTTCTGCAAATTACCTGGAACATAAAGATTTAAAACCTCCTTTTATATGCCTTGTTGTGTCCGGCGGACATAGTCATATTGTTTTTGTCAAAGGTTATAATAAATTTGAAGTTATAGGCAGAACAAGAGATGATGCTGCCGGAGAAGCTTTTGACAAGATTGCAAGGGCAATAGGACTGGGTTATCCGGGAGGACCGTTAATAGATAAGGCAGCTAAACTTGGAAATGAAAATGCCATGTGCTTTCCAAGAGTATATTTTGAGGATGGAAGTTTTGATTTTAGCTTCAGTGGATTAAAAACTGCAGTTATAAATTATATAAACAATAAACAGCAAAAAGGAGAACCTTTGTCTATAGAGGATATTGCAGCAAGTTTTCAGAAAGCTGTTGTTGAAGTGCTTGTACATAACACTATTAGCGCAGCAAAACAAAAAAATATGAGTAAAATAGCGGTGGCAGGAGGGGTAGCGGCAAATTCCATGCTGAGGAAGGAGATAAAGACCGCAGCAGAGGAAAATGGTATGAGTATTTACTATCCACGTCCTGTATTATGTACAGATAATGCTGCAATGATAGGGTGTGCTGCATATTATGAGTATTTAGCCGGAAATAAATCAGATTATACTTTAAATGCTGTACCTGGGTTGAAATTATGAGAAAGAGCCAAGTAATAACAAGTATGACATAAATATTATTAATAGATAAAAGAGTTCTGGAGCGTGTACATGGTGATATTGCCTGTGGATAACTTTTTTAAATATAGAGAAATACACAGATTAATGATGAAAAATGGAACTGGAATTTATAACTGAAACATTAATTTAAAATGAAATATTGCATTTAATCATATATTGTGTCGAAAACAAATAATGGGCTTGAAAACCGCTTATGTAGCATGATACAGGAATATTAACAGAGCAATTTACATATAAATTTGTTCTGTAATTATTATAACCTGTTATTTAATTGTTGAAAACTGGCGATTAATGAATGTTAATAATGTGGATATTGCCTATAAAGTCGAATTTAGCAAGGATATGCACTGTGGATAAACTGTGGATTATGTGGATTAATAATGTGAATTAGCTGAATTTGCATAATCCATTTGTCCTAATTTGTATGAACTATTTATCAAGATAGCCTGACTCGAACTTTTGGAATACGATTTTTAATCTCCGCTCTCATTACAAACTTTGAACATGCACTTTTTTTGGCCCCATCATAACACCTTACTGAGAAAACTCTGCATAATCCTATTACCGAGTTATAGTCAGCACTATCACTAACATAGTCCCTCTTGGTGGAGAAATTGGCGCAATCAATACATTTATAATTTAATTCTTTAAAAGATTTTAGATTAGGTATGTATTTATGACGCATGCACGCAAAGTCTGCCGAAACTACACCTTTATACCTGCAAAGCACATCCCCTGTAAAAGGAATAGGTCTGCTTTTCAAACAATTTCTACATGATTTAAAATGCCTCATACGAACCCCCATCCATTACTTTCCTAATAGTGTAGACATAGCTTAAAGCAACTTCCTGTATAATCACCGTTCTGTAATTGATGCGTAAATGTACGCATTTGAATCATTAATTTAAATAACAAAGGTAAAGTGGTTAATTAAGCAATATAAATTATATCATTAATATATAGAGAGTGGTACAAATTGGGAAATAATCCGGGCTATTTCTTAATATTAATACTACTATGCCAATTTGGAAAGCAATGTCTTCCGGGATAATTTTTGATAGCATCGGGAAGATGTATTCCTTACTGGTCAGCAAAAGTTACCCTACAGAAACATGCTTTACATTGGCAACATAACAAAGTAGTATTGATATTGTTAGCAAATTGGGAGTTTAATATTTTAACGGAATTTTGGGAAAATACAGTATATATGATTATGACCAAAGTGAATTAGCGTATTCTCTTAAGCGCTAGGTAAAGTGAATGTAAGGTAAATGAATGTAAGGTTAAATGTCCAAATTTAATGTGTTGACGTTGAATGAGTTTTTGTGTCATAATCATATATAGTTTGCAAAGGAGATAAATTTATAGTGAATAACGAAATAAATGGAATTATCGATTTACATACTCACTCAACCGCTTCTGATGGAAGCATGGGGCCTGCGGAATTAGTGAGACATGCAATTGAAATGGGTTTATGTGCCGTAGCTCTAACAGATCATGATACAATAGAAGGAATAGGAAATGCACTTATAGAAGGTAGAAAAAACAAGTTTCCGGTTATACCAGGAGTCGAAATAAGTGTTGATTATAAAAAAGAAATGCACATGCTTGGTTATTTTAGTGAACAAAATTATTTCAAAATAGGAGATATTCTAGAATCGCTAAAGAAGGCGAGAAATCTAAGAAATGATAAGACAATTGAAAAACTGAATGAGCTTGGATTTCATATCACTATGGATGATGTAAAGAAATGGGCAGAAGGAGATATTATTGGGCGTCCTCATATTGCAAAGGCTATGAAAGAAAAAGGTTATACCAGCTCTGTTGAAGAAGCTTTCATCAAATACCTTGCCTTTGGGAAACCTGCGTTTTTCAAAAAGGAAAAATTGACTCCGGAAGAAGGTATTAAAGAGATTCTTAAAGCAGGAGGAGTACCTGTTTTAGCTCACCCTATTTTGCTGCAGTTACCTGAGCCTGAGATTGACCATCTTTTGAAAGAACTTGTTTCATATGGACTAAGAGGGCTGGAAGTATATTATGTTGAAAATATAGTTTCTTTTACAAAAAGTATGCTCAGACTTGCAAAGAAACATGGTTTAATCTTGACTGGAGGAAGTGATTTCCACGGAGCATTTAAGCCGAGAATAAAAATAGGGATAGGATATGGCAATTTGAGAGTACCAAATGAAATACTGAAAGATTTACAAGCATTATTATAAATTGATGTTTGTATAGTTGTTACCATATAAGTTGCCATGAGAGGCATAAAATGGAGCAGACGTTATCTTGACAATTCTGCTTAAACTGCTATAATATAGCTAACGATAATCATACTGGCAAAGGATAACCCTTTCAATTAAAAGGGTTGTTTTTATCAGGAGCGATAATATTGCCTGGTGATGAATAAAGTCAGTAATAAAGATAAAAAGAGCTAATAAAAGCTAGTAAAAAGCTAATAAAAGCTAATAAAAGCTAGTAAAAGCTAGTAAAAGCTAGTAAAGACTAATAAAAGCTAGTAAAAAGCTAATAAGAAAGTCAATAAGAAAGCAAGCGGTGTACAAAGCTTGGAATAAAGCTAAAAACAAGTAATGAATGACCTTTGGCAGGTATAGTATAATGGAAAAAGAAGAATTTAAAGTAATAGCTCAGAATAAAAAGGCAAGACATGATTATTTTATAGAACAGACTATCGAAGCTGGTATAGTACTGACGGGGACTGAGGTTAAATCTATCAGGCAGGGAAAGGTTAATCTAAAGGATAGTTATGCAGCAATAAAAAACGGTGAAATTATTCTCAGTGGAATGCATATAAGTCCTTATGAACAGGGTAATATATATAATGTAGATCCTCTGAGGGATAGAAAACTTCTAATGCATAAGCAGGAAATAAATAAACTCGGAGGACTTATACAGCAGAAGGGATTGACCGTTGTACCTTTGCGTCTGTATTTTAAAAGAGGCAAGGTAAAATTGGAAGTTGGTGTTGCCAGAGGTAAGAAACTTTATGACAAGCGGAGTGACATTGCTGAAAGAGATGCTAAGAGGGAAATAGATAGAAAGTTGAAGGATAGTTATAAAGAAGGTTAAAAAATAAGCTAAAAACATTGATATTTGATATTTTAATATGGGGGCGTAATGGTTTCGACGGGATTGTTGAAACTGGAATAGCGGGTAGAGGATTCTCGTGGGCCTCTTAAAAAACGAGAAACTTAAATATAAACGCTAAAAACGATAATTTCGCTTTAGCTGCTGCTTAATTTAAGCAGCCCGTCAGTCCCAGGTTGCTGCACCTGGGGTAGCTGGCGTCATTAAGTCAGCCCTTCGACGTGGGAAGGTTAAACGCTGGAACTAGTCAGCCAAAGCTTTGAGGCTGGCCGGACTAATATGAAGCTACCGGATTCAGTAGCCTGCCCTTGGGCGCCTGATGAAGGGAACCGATAAAGTAAGGGCTGCACCCGGAGAAGTTCTTCTGGAGATGGTTTCGGACAGGGGTTCGACTCCCCTCGCCTCCACCAAAGGAGAGCCAGACGAACACCAATGCGATTATTTATATGATCGATGACGTGTTCGTTTTGCATTGTCCTCTCTTCATAGAGAAATAAGAAAAAGCTATCGGATAGAGTAACCTTCTATTCGGTAGCTTTTTTATGCTTATTTTTAATCATACCATTGTCGCTCTAACGGAATACGTTATTTTCTAACAAACGCCAGTCGGGTTCTAAAATGGTTGTTAGAATCTAACGTAAAGGGGAATGGCTATGATTAGAATTTTACTATCCACCCGGCTTGGCGAGCGGAGGTGGACACAAGCGGATCTCGCACGGAAAACAGGCATCAGGCCGTCGACCATAAACGACCTATACCATGACCTGGCCGAGCGGATCAACCTGGAGCATCTCGACCTTATTTGCGAAGCATTGGATTGTGATATTTCGGATATCATAGTACGTGTTTCCAGTAAAGACATCCATCTGAAAACTCGCGCAGGAAATGACATACATAATGATGATGAATGAGCCATGCTCCCTACCCGGACTTAATCGTCCGGGTTTTTCTTTATCTCAACAACCTGCTCAATCTTACAATCAAGCGCCAAGCATATCCTCTCTATAACATTTAGTGATACATACTCATTCTTTCCCAACTTCGCAAGAGTCGATGTAGCAATTCCCGCAGCGCGACACATTTCAAGTTTACCCATCTTCCGATCTATAAGAAGATGCCATAACGGATCATAACTTACCATAGCTCCTCCTCCTTTCGTAATCATAATAACACCATTATTTCGCGTTGTCAAAACTTTTTTTGCAATTTGCGAAATTTAGTGTTGACATTAGAATATGCCTGATGTATTATAAATATGACGAGGACACGAAACAATGTTTGCACAAGTCAAAACAAATCAGGAGGTAGCGAAATGTTGAAAAGACAAAGATTTGGAGTGGAAATAGAATTCACAGGGATTTCAAGAGGACGAGCTGCAGAGGTTATCGCACAACATTTTAATTCATCGGTAATGCTTACTCGCGGCTCATACGATACAAGAACAATTAGGGACACGCAAGGCAGAGAATGGAAAGTAATGCGGGACAGCTCCATAAGACCACAGCCCACAGGTGACGAATTCAAGGTCGAAGTCGTTTCTCCTATATTGGTATATGAAGACATCGAAGTTATCCAGGAGCTTCTGAGGAGACTAAGAAAAGCAGGAGCGAAAGCCAATAACAGCTGCGGAATTCATGTACATATAGACGGAGCAAACCACGACGCCAAATCTTTGAAAAACATTGTAAACTTCTTCTGTTCAAGACAAGACCTAATATATGAGGCCCTGCAGGTTGATGAAAATAGAGTAAGGTACTGCAAGAAGGTTAGCCCGGAGCTACTCAAAAAAATCAAAGCTGCCAAGGGCATCACCTGTAATGACTTTGAAACACTTTGGTACTCACGGGCAAACCACGGATATACCGGGGAAAGAGGCGGTAGATACAACCAAACCAGATATCAAGGATTAAACCTCCATAGCTTTTTCCATAAAGGCACCGTCGAATTTAGAATGTTCAACAGCACCACCCACGCCGGAGAGCTAAAGGCATATATCCAGTTTTGTTTAGCAGTTAGTGCCTGGGCAATCAAAAGCACCGACAGGATTTTATTCAAGAAGATTGGCCACTACAACCCAGGGCAGAAAACAACCATCATGGACAATGTACTTATCCACAGACTGAACCTGGTCGGCGACGAATTTAAAACAGCAAGACTACACCTAACCTCACATCTGAAAGAAGCTGCAGCTGCAGCATAAATAAAACGAACGCCGAGCCGGGGCGGCCAGTCCCCGGCAGAAAGAGAGGTAATGATATGAGTTATTATAAAGCGGCATTTACAAAGCTGATAGAAGCAGGAGTTCCTCGCTGGTACATTCGATTATATCTGTTAACAGACCTCATCTACTCTTCCAGAGTCTACGTGTACTACAACCCATATGATATCGAAGCTAAACACGGTTGGTATGCTACAAGCGGAATAAGCATTGTCAGCACGGAAGCCGACAGGAACCGGAAGTGCTACGGCGAGCTGAAAAGTATGGGATTCCCAACTTGGGACGAGTACAAAACACTATTTGATGGTGATGAGCATGATGACTCAGCTGGATTTATGGATTCATACGACCGGCATCAGGAAGAGTGGCTGCTGGAAAGGGAACGAGAAAGCCACATCAATTACGTTAATTAACCTGTAAAAGCTGAGCCCGGCAGCTACTCCGGGCAGAAAGGAGAATTGATATGTTGAAGCCACAGAACATAGGACCTAATGAGGAACAGTTTGAATATTTCAGTTTTGGAGGAAAGAGGCGCTGCCAGTACGATTATAGAGATTTTGACGGCACATTGTTTTCATGTGTTAGAAATACGCTTGAGGATTGCATTCTGGCAAGAGACGCATGGTTGGATAAAAGATAGACCCGCCTGATGATGGCCAGCTGGTTACTGGCCGAAATCCCCTCCGGGGGATAGCGGGAAACCCGTCGGTTCAGGGGATAATCGCCGCCCCTTTCATTTTATAAATTGTTCTTTGAAAACTGAAAACATAGCCGAAACGAATCCGTAACCGAGAATCGCCCTACTCGGTCTGATGAAGGCAGGGCAGAAAGGAAGGAGATAATAACCATGACAAGAACAATCGAAGATGCGAAGAAGCTTATTGAAAGCTTGATGAAGTTGCAGGAGGATAATACATCAAATTATGTTTTCCCCTGCCCACGCTGCGGCCATGATCGCATGGACAAAATAGCAACAAGGAACGCCCTTAGCCGCAGAGCCGATGTCTACATCTGTGACTCTTGCGGAATGGAGGAAGCCCTGATGGATGCGGCCGGCAAGGAACCGCTGCCATTTAACAAATGGGGGTTATTCTTAACGATAGAAGTTCTGAGCAAAGACTCTTGATGACAAGGCTATTATTTAGCCGTAGAGAGAATAACTTATCCCGGCAGGTGTTTACATGAGAAGTATAATATATCTCCATTAAACAGTGTTGCAACAGCTGTAAAGCATAAATAATATGGATACATGGTAAACAACCGTACAAAAACAAAAAAAGCCCCTCCCGAGGATTTTATGAGAATCTTCGGGAGGGGCTTTTGTGTTGTATCGTTTATTCTTTTTTCGGTACCGCTATAGGCACGACATTATTAACTTCATTGGTTGTTATTACGAATGCTTGAGCGGATGCGTTTTTCTTTAAGTATTCTTTCATCTGATCAACGGCTGCTTCAATCATGGCGTCAATCTGTTTTGCAGTAAAGAAGAGTTTTACGATTGCCGGCATTCGCTCATATAGCCAGGTCGTTACTGCGGCATATTTCAAGTCGCCGGTACCTGAACCGTATTCAGCTTCTGCCTGAGTCACAAGGTAAAACAGCATTTGCTTAACATAGGATGTAGCACCCTTTCGTATCAGCACAATGCAGATTACGATAAACAAGATCACGACCAAGACACTGTCCCAGTAATTCATAACAAACTGTGAAAACATAGAAATAGTCCTCCTTTAATAAATATAATTATTTCTGCGGGATTTTAAGTACCTGCCCAAGATGGATAGTGTCACTCTTGAGCTTATTAAGAGACTTTATTTCCGTGAAACGACTTCCGTTGCCGAGCTGCTTAGAAGCAATAGCCCATAAAGAATCCCCACTTTTCACGGTATATGTTTTATGTGAACCAGTTTGAACATCAACTTCATCCACCCAGCCATAAACGGTTGAGCCCTTGCCTGAAATATTAACCAGATGATATGGATGCTTAGCGCCCCTGGCAATAGCTGTTACTTTTGCCGGTCCGGGCTTACATGATTTTATAGCTGTGCTATTGCTGCTGGCATAATGCTTTGCTCCAATCATAACAACCTCTGTACCTACAACAATCTCTGATGTATTTCCGGTAGGTTTCTGATCTGTAGTTTTATTTGTGACGGGTTCATAGGTTACATATGGCAGCTTGCCGTGTTTCTTCCACGTTCTAGTGTTATAACCGGTCTTTCCCCCGATGTTGCCTACAGCTGTTACCTGGACGTTATTGCTCCATCTTGGAGTACATTCCACAGCCAGTCCGTCACCGATGTATATGCCTATATGCCCAGACATCCAAACAGCTTCACCGATTTCAATATTTGAAAAATCAGTTGAAATTCCGGAGCATTTGTTGAAAAAAGAATCCGCATTGAGGTCAGGAACTCCATTTGAAGCGTAGGAAGCTCCACCATAGGATTTGTTGCTGCCTCCATTCCAGCCCCACAATACGCCTTTTATCAAGTTTACACAGTCGAACCCGAAATATCCTTTGCCGATCAAAGACCGGAATAGGGCTTGTTTCGCTGATGTATACCAGCTGGGATATTGCTTTGTCTTTCCGGATATTACAGCCTCTGTGACTGGAGCTCCGAAGACTCCCCACATGTAGACGGTCTTATAGTTCTTAGCGATTTCCAATACTTTCGCCACCAACTCTTTTGCAGTCATGATATCTTCCTCCTTTTCATATTTGACGGGTCTATGCCCGATGAATTCTCTCCGTTTTCTACCCTTAATTCTCTGCTTCCTCTTGGTTCTGTTCAGCCAGATAATGAGGTATCTTCAACTCGTTTTCCTTTTGTGCCTTACGATAATAAAAGCCGGTCGCTGTAGCCAATTCCGCAAAGACAGAGGGTATCAGGTAAGCAAGAGGGGAGAGATCTCCAGTCTTCCAGATCATATAACACGCAAAAATGGCCACCGCTAAGGTGACCACAGATACGCATATAAATATGACCTTGGAGAACTCAATCTTCTTTTTAGAGCTTTTACGTTTTCTCTTCACTGCCAATCACCTTCTTTACCCTCAAGCCTATTGAGGCGATGGTGTGCCTGCTTTGCAGACGATTCAACGGCCGTAATACGAGAGATAACTTCAATGTGGTGTTCATCTTGCTTTTCCTGTTTCCGCTTGATATCATCCACACCAGACTTAATGTAGCCTATCTCCGTGAGTATCGTGCCGCTTGACTTCCCTTCAAGGGTGTTGTCTGTCCTTCGATTACGATTATAAGTGGAATACCCGAACACGATGGCGCATACGGTGCCAATCATACCGAGAACGATAGACAGAATTGTTACTTCATTCATGTGTTGTCCTCCAATGCATCAAAAAAGCGACCCTGCTTAGCAGAGCCGCTCTCGTAATTTTGTTGGTTATTTAGATTTTCGTATGAGGACAAAATCCTCAAGCACCTTTCGTCGTAGGGCATCATTGTTGCAATGCTTCATCATACCGAGGTAAGCCCTTATAACGCTCAATGCATACTCAAGTGTCACCTCTCCGATAGCGTACTTTTCCATTACAAAACTCAGATGCCGTTTCATTTGTAGTGATGTGCTTCTCCGTAGCTCAATCCTGTCCGGCCAGATCCGCTTACCAACGAATTCAGGACCTGCATCATATGGCATGACCGCCGTCTTATTATTGAGCTGCAGCCCCATGTTTTCCTGCAGGTAATTATCAAGGTCATAGAGAGCATCCCAGACCTGATCCTTACTTGGAGCCATGACTATCATATCATCCATGTATCGTATGTAGTACGGTATCCTGACTTCACGCTTCATGAAATGATCGACCGGATTTAATACGACATTACCTGTTATCTGGGAGATAAGAGAGCCTGTTTGCATTCCAATTCCAGCAATTTTATCGGCTTCAAATACATCCGCGCAATCAACAGGTAAGCCCATCGGCCGGCCGTCTGCTTTGATGGCCGTTTCCAGAAACCACATCATGTCCGAATCATCAAGAGGACGTCCCAGCTCCCGGAGCTGCACTTCAATAGGAATCCGGTAGAAGAACTTTGCTATGTCGGCTTTGCCAAGATACCATTTCTCATCTTTGTTTTGCACCAGGCGCATCCAGTATTGCAATTTCTCTGCAGCCTTTATCGGACCACGATCTTCAATGCTACCGTAACTGTACTCATAAAAAGAGCGGGTATATATTGGCCATAAAACGTTTTTGGCAGCGCAGTTGATAACCCGGTCTGCGAATGGAAGAGCCATAATAATTCTTTTCTTGGGATAGTATTCGTAAAACTCATGCAGCCTGTCAACGGAATACTCTTTCCATTGGAGCCGGTTAACTGCATCAATAAGGTTTTCCTCAAGGTTAGCACTATAGGCCAGCACTTCATTCTTGTACCGCTTATTTTTGCGGGCAAGAAGATATCCGTCATACATATTATCGAACGTCGCAAAACGTTCAAATACATTTTTGTGCTTTTCCATAGTGCATACCCCCAAAGGCTACGCTTTACAGCTTTCCCGCACAAAAAATCTCGTGCTATACCAGCGGCATACGCAGCTCAATATTTTTCTCCCTGAGACGTAGCTCAAGTCGGGGAAACAGATCCCTTTATCACCTCTGTACTGAAAGCAAACCCTTGAGTCTACAATATCTGACTTGGAGGCAAAGCGGAGCGGAAGCCCAGGTTCGCGTTCGTGTTCGTGCGCGAGTTGTTGCCGTTGAACGTAGAAAAGCCGTTCGACGTGTTGTTGTAGTTGCCACCGCAGTTGAAGGACCGTAACGATCTATTCCCCATGTTAAGTGGATTTTTGGTTATTGACGGATTTGAGCCATCCACCCAGCATCTTTCCGATTTCGACTACCTTTGCTGACCATATTTCATATTTCTTCATAGGAAGAAAGCCGAGGTTCTGAGACAGACGCAGGTAAGCTTTCATCTTCATAATCTCAACATCAAGCTCCTGCAGGGTAGTCTTTTTATAATACTTTTTCTGAGCTTCGATTGCCCGTTCCAGCATTGTATCCATGCTTCTTTTAATGTCTGTAACGAGAGCGAACTTCTCTGACTTCGGGTACTGTGCGAGTGCACCATAGCCATACTCCATCATATCAAAGATTTTTTGGAGTATTTTCAATTCCTCAGCCATGTTGCACTCACCACCGTTCCCTTTTGTCTTGAACATATATTACATGAGAACGTCAGAGAATACGCCATTTTGTGAGAGAATAACGAAATGCGTTATTTTTCAAAAAAAATTCTCTACGCTCCGCTATCGCGGAGCTAACAGAACACAGTTAAGCAGGAGGCAGTACAACAAAAGCGGAGCGGAAGCCCAGGTACGCGTTCGCGCCCGTGCGCGAGTTGATGCCGTAGAACGTAGAAAAGCCGTGCGACGTGCTGTTGCAGTGGCCACCGCAGTAGAAGGACCGTTCACCTGTGCTATTATCAAAATAGCACGTGTATCCTTTGCTTAGTCCATCTACGCTATAAGGCAGAAACCCGAGAGATTGTAGCAATAGCTTCGCATTATCTCCAATGGTTGCGTCACAAACTATACTCCCGAATGTGCAATAATGTTGACCACGTGCCGCGTCTGTTATGGAAGTGGAATACGTCAGCTTGCTGGCAATCAAATCCATCTTTACGCTACCGGTTGTAGTGCCACTATCATCAGGATCTATTAGAGTACCATCTTCTCCCTTGATTGCTTTCCATACAAGACTACTTGCAAGCTGCGAATGTGCACTGTCAGCTCCGTTATTATTTGCAAGTATCTGCAGTTCTCCGGAGAAAGAGCGAATGCCGCCTACCCAATCTCGGACGTTGCCGCCGAGACCTTCGATGCCAGAAGGTGAGTTATCATGATACCATGTTAATGGTCCGGTACCTGCCAATGTTCGATTAGTCTTCCCATCCACAATGTTTGCAGGTATTGCCTTATAACTGGATTCGGATACGTGTTTCCCGAAGTTGTTATTACCCTTCGGGATGAATGTATTGTTTTCGCACCACTGAATCAACAGGCCTCTTTCCATTTGTGTCATCATGTGCCAGCCGGAGCCTTTGGCTGTACATGCAGCCAGCGCGCTATCAAAGTTAATGGTGTTTGCCGGATCCTGTCCGGGGAGCGAATATGCTCTGCCATTCTTAACAATGTTAGGATATTTTGAAATCCAGATTGCATCGACCTCGCTACCGTTAACGATGAAAGCGGGGTGAATGGCAGTGGATTCGCCCATGCCAAGCTGAGCATAAGTCTGCTTCGGAACCTTAACCATGATACTGGGCATGCCCTTGTCGTCGTAGAGAATCTCGTTGCCGGGGCATACGGCCTGTAATGCAAGATTCGATAAATCAAAGTTTGCCATTTATTTTGCCTCCTTTACTCAATTGACCAAAGAGAGAGTGTGACGGTATCCATGCCCAGCGGTACAGGAGTACGCTGCATTTCGTTGTCAATCTCTTCTTCGATGTACTGTCTTTCAGGGATATCAAGCTCGGCGA
>OFEK01000360.1_pt1 | contig 52494 bp, 46 predicted proteins | sample 1521131 | NCBI WGS metagenome assembly OFEK01 (sample SAMN05720209, study PRJEB24109) | activated sludge metagenome | isolation source: Anaerobic digester | place: China | collected 2015-12-16
CGAAGTAGATGTGCCCGTCGAAGTAGATGTGCCCGTCGAGGTTGACGTGCCCGTCGAGGTTGACGTGCCCGTCGAGGTTGACGTGCCTGTCGAAGTAGATGTGCCTGTCGAAGTAGATGTGCCTGTCGAAGTAGATGTGCCCGTCGAAGTTGAAGTGCCCGTCGAAGTTGAAGTGCCCGTCGAAGTTGAAGTGCCCGTCGAAGTTGATGTTCCCGTCGAAGTTGATGTTCCCGTCGAAGTCGAGGTGCCCGTCGAGGTTGAGGTTCCCGTCGAAGTCGAGGTGCCCGTCGAAGTCGAGGTGCCCGTCGAGGTTGAGGTGCCCGTCGAAGTCGAGGTGCCCGTCGAGGTTGACGTGCCTGTCGAAGTCTGTGTTTTGGTTGTCGTCTGCGTCGTTGTCGAAGTGCCAGTTGATGTGGCAGTGCCGGTTTCCTGGTGATATTTTTTTCTTATGGTAGCTTTGTCCGCAAAAACACTGCCATTTTTGTTTTTTATCATAGCCGTAATTTGCATGAACTCAGGAAATTTATTCTTGTCCTGATTTTTCAGCGAGAGGCTGACCAGGTAGGTTTTTGAAAAGGATCCGGCGATTTCCTTGACCAGCTTGCGGTTTTGCAGGTCGATCTGCAGTCGGTGCGGTGCCGGCGACGACTTTTGTGTTGAAATCTGGCCGTCGTCAGCGATAAAAGACAGCTCAAACGCTGATGGAGCCAAAAACTCAAGCTGCAGATCTTCTGTTGATGAATTGGCCAGGTTGTCATCGCGGCATGATATCTCGATTCTGACGCTGTCAGCGGCGAAGACTTCTCCGGTAATAACAACTTCTTCCGGGGTGATTTTTAACTCGGGAAATGCGCTGTCGGCGCCCGGTTCCGGATTCTTTCTTTTCAGCACCACGAACTCGGAGAATTCAGAAAAGTCGATGCTGATCTGTGAATTTGCAATGTTGCATGGTAAAAAACGCCATTTGTCATCCAGCCGTTCTGCAACGAAAAGATGGTTGGCTGCAAGAATCGAGTCTATGCCAATGGTTATTGAGGCCGGCATTTTAAGGAGTTTTGCGTGTTCAGGGGTCAGAAGACTGTAGAGAGGTGAAATCTGAACGTAATCTTCCTCCAGGCCGAGGCTGGCGAAGTTGATCGGGGTTTTTCTGATCTGCAGCAGAAAGTTTTTCTCGACCGCACCTCTGGGGATGCTCATAGAAAAATCGCCCGCTGTAAAAAGTGTTTCGGAATCAGGCCCGATGCTTTGGTTAAATATAAAACCCGCCTGAGCTTCTGGCAGTTCAGGTGTGGAATAGCCGCTTCCACCAGGGACGAGGCTGCAGCCGGCGGCAATTATAACCAGCAGTAACCCGAATATTGTCAGGCGATTATGCAACCACTTCATTGATACATGATAAATTAAGCTGCTCAGCCTGTAAAGAAGAGAATTTCACCTGTTATTGCCTGGTAGACTCCTGCAGGTTGGCTCACTGCTGATTATTTAAATCAACCTGCTTTTCTTTGTGTAGTCGGAGGTGCTCAAGGCAGAAGGGAACTCCATCAGAGCCGCACTCTTCACAGGTACAGTAACGAAACTGTATTTCCGGGTCGGAGACGTCGGTTTTGCCGCAGACGCTGCATTGATGACGAAAATCAGCCTGACGGGTCGAAGCCCTGGTAAATTCATTCATTCTGATGCTGCGGGCCCGATTGCTGCGGGCAGCTGCTATGGCTTCACTCGTGAAGAAGAGCAGATAGTTTCCAAGAGCCAGCCCGACGGCAATTTTTATCGGCCATGCCGCGAAAGCGAGCTGATAAAGCATCAGGCCGCCCGAAAGCAGGGCCAGATATTTCATTTTTACGGGCAGAATGAACATGAAAAGAATCTCGTAGTCCGGGTAGAGAGTGGCGAAGCCGAGAAAAAGGCTCAGGTAGACAAAATAACTGCCAAACTGCACGCCCGGAACAATCATGGCCCCAATTATGGTTAACAGGGCGCCGGTAACATAATAGGCTGTCAGCTTGAATGTTCCCCAGCGCGCCTCAAGGCCGTCGGCGCACATGACCAGTATCGACAGCTCAAAAATGAGAAAAAGAAAGTTTGTGCTGGCTGGTATCAACAGAAAGGTGAAAAGTCGCCAGACCTGCCCGGAGAGAATGGCGTCACGGTGCAGATACAGCATGTGGTATGGCAACATTTCGCTTTGATTGAGGAAAAAGACTGTCAGCATCAAAAAAGAAACGTAGCGGATAAGCCCTTCGAGACCCCAGTGCGGGTAGCGGTTTTCAAGTCGGTCAAGCCATTTCATTGATTTTCTCCGGCTGCTGTGATTTTCTGACCGCGCGAAAGAATGATGCCGTTGGGATTAACCCTGTAAGGAACAACGGTTACGGTTATGTCGTCGCCCTGCTTGAAAGGCTTGGCCTCGGGCGTTTCAAACTTAACCATCAGCTGAGTATTCTCATGCACCATTACCAGGCTGGTGTCTGAGACAATTTTTTCAACTTTGCCGCTCAGCGAACAAGCCCTGTTCATGCGGAATTTTACTGGAACGCTCGACTGGACCGGCTTAACTCTTTCACTTACACGGTAATCCTGTTGCGTCTGCCGTCGTGGCTCCGGCGCCTCTTTTTCTGAAAGCAGCATGATCGGCAGCATGGCCAGAAAAACCAGCACTACCGCTCCGGACAGGATCAGCTGCCAGTTGACCGCTTCTTTCTGCTCGCTGGCAGCAGCTTTGGGAACAGCTTTATAGGAGGGCTTCCAGCTCTGGTTCTTTCTGGCGATTTCTCTGACCTTGCCTACTGAATATGGCTTTTCTGCAAGGTCTTCCCGCTTTTCAGGCGGTTCTGGTTCGGCTGGCGCCGGCATTTGTGAAACAATCTCAAAAAGGTCGTTCCTGGCCTGTGAAATGACCATCGAGACGGCGGGATTTGAAGTTCTGGTTATGTCGTCAAGAGCTTTGAGAACCATTTTTGCAGGGTTGCTCAGGAGAATGTTGCATATCTGGCGTGCTATTACCGGGTGATCTTCGCGGTCAAGCTGGTTCATGAGCATTTTAAATACCAGGTTGAACGGGCACAGTGCCAGGCAGCTTATGGCATTAGACCTGACGTTCTGCTCTGTTGAGCCAAGAAGCTTCTGCAAGGCTTCTATAGATGCTTTTTCTTCAAATTTGAGGCCAAACCTGACCGCTCTGACTCTCAAGTTTGGGTCATTTTCAAGCAGCAGAGCTGTTATTCTGTCCTTGAGGAAGTCCGGGTCGTAGCGCTCAAGCATCTTGAAGCCGGCAATTCTGACCTCGATGTCTTCTGCTTCAAGCGCCGATCTTGCAAGATCTTTCATTTTTACGTCAGGTCTTATTCGTAAAAGGGTGTTTAAGGCTTCTGTGCGTATTTTTGTAGTTCCGCTGGCGGCCTCAGACACGATCCAGCTGCGATTCTCGGCAAAAGAATCGATCTCGATGGTTTTCAGCAGCGCGATTTTATCATTGTCACTTTCAGGAACCTGCCCATTCGTCAGGGTCGGCTTGCTTGGCTGTTTTTTTTCAGGTGCTTTATCTTTTGGCTGTGCTGACAACAGGCGATAAACGTCTTCGGTCTGCGGGTTGCGGCCAAGTCGCTCGATCAGTTCGATAACCCTTGGGTGTTGCCGGTTTTTTTGAATCCATTCGACAATTGCCTTCTTTTTGCCAGTGTCAGCGCAGGCAAGCTGAATTTCAAGATCATAGAGAAAACTTTGCAGCCTTTGCTGTTTCCAGATCTTAATCAGATTTTCAGGCGTAGACTGCTCTGATGGCAGTATTCCGGCAATTCCGATGCCCTTGCAGATGGTTTTAAAAACCTTCGACAGGCGGTTTTTCTGATCGGCCGGCACGGCGTCGATGCTGTCAAGAACGCTCAGTGCCGTGTCGAGCTCCGGGTTTGAGGCAAGAACCGTCTGGCAGGCGTCGAGAACTTCCTGGTCCTGCTCTTCTGGTAGAACCGAGAGCAGATAGCCTTTAACCCGATCAAACGGAAAGAGAATCGCGATGCCAATACCCGCAAGGCGGTCTTCCGGATCGCGTGAAGCAAGAAGGTCGGAAAAATGGCGCTCGGCCTCATCAGGATCTATTTTTCGCAGGGCGCTTACGGCGCGGCTTCGCACCAGAGGTTCTCTACTGGCCAGCAGGGTTGGCAGAACCCTTGGCAGAACCTGTGGCGCGACGTTTTCGGCAGCATTGATAAACGGCAGGGCCAGATTTGAATTATCGGTCATGAGCTGTTGCTCGATAAACAGAGCATCACCCATATTGCCATAGCGGCCCAGAAAGACTCCGACTGCCGGCAACACCTCAACGGGTATTTTTTCCGGTGTGTTTCGTATCAGCTCGAGCAGTTCGTTGATTTTTTCCGGCGGCGGGGTGAGGAATGATTTGGCCGAAAGGCTTTGCTGGTCTGCTTCACTGGTTTGCAGCGATTCATTTAAAATTTCCTGAAGCTTCAGGCCCGTTTTCTGTTCGATTTTGTTGATAGCCTGCGAAGCAAAGAAGGCGGTCTCACGGTCATCACTTTTTGCAAAGGGTGCCAGAGCCCTCAATGCCTGCTCTGACTGGCCGGCCCGGGTAAGTTTGACAATAGCCTGAATTCTGACAGTGCGCTTGTCAGATCTGAGTTGAGCAATCAGCTCGCTTTCTGCGGTTGGCCCGGTCAATTGTATCCTGCCGATTCGGGTTTATTTACTGCTATTCTAAATACTTGCAGAATTCCCTGCAAGTTAATTTTCACGGCGACAGCGTCAGGCGCGGCGAATTGTATGAGCCCGCGGACTTTTCCCGATTGGCGGAGCGGTTGGCATCGCGGTGTACGATGTGCGGTGTGATAAAAATAATCAGCTCTGTGCGTATTTCGCGATTGGTTTTTTTCTGAAAAAGCCTGCCAATACCGGGCAGATCTCCGAGAAACGGCACTTTGCTGATTGTTTCACTCTTATCAGTCTTGATCATACCGCCAATGACGATCGTGTGATTATTTTTGCAGATAACCTGGGTTTGCGCACTGCGGTTGCTGAGGTTGGGGGTCGAATTGCCGCCAAGATCGGTGTAGCCAAGAACACTCGAAATGGTGGGCTGAATATCCAGGAAAACCTCGTCGTTGCCGGTTACTGATGGCGTGACCACAAGGGCGATATTGGCGTTTGCCTGGGCGATGGTATTGGTAACCTGGCCGGTTTCGGCATTGACCTGCGAGGCAGAGACGTAAGGAATCGCCTGACCGACGGTAATGTTTGCCTGGCGATTGTTCAGTGTGGTAATGACCGGATTGCTGAGGACTTTGGCAAAACTGTGAGTCGACAGCATTGCCAGCAAGGCTCTGAACTGGTTTATGTCAAGACTGCCGAATCTGAACACGCCAGTTCCGCCGGCATCGGATGTTTCGGGAGCAATTGACATGTCAAACACATTGTCGGCTGAGCCTGGTATCGGAATTGATTTCTGCCAGTTGATACCGAGGCGTTCTTCTTCGTTTTTGTCGATTTCATAAATGTGAGCGTCGATGGTAACCTGAATTGGCGGTACATCGAGCTTTTCTATAAGCTCTCTGATACGGTCCAGATTGTTCTGAGTGTCAGTTATGATCATCATGTCCATGCGACCTGTGGTGGTGCCGCCAGCAGCACCAGCCTGTGAAGCCTGGCTCGAAGAGAACTCCTGGATCTGTACATTTGCTGACAGCATTTTGATCGGCGCTGAAAGGGTGGTGGCATCAGCGTAATTCAGGTAATAAACTTCGGTAACCGGCCGCGATGTGACCTGTACAGCCGATTCCTTGACATCGATTTTGGGCAGAAGATTTTTAACTTCGTTGAGTTTGGCAGCTGTGTCGGTAACCATCAGCGAGTTCGTGCGACTGTCAATCTCAAGGGCGCCGACGTTAGGCGTCAGAATTTTGGTTACAATCTGTTGCAGATCTGCCGCATTGGTGTGCTGGATCGAAAAAATGCGCGTCATGGTTGGTGCCGAAGCTTTGGCAAAGATGCGAAGAATACTGCCTTCCCACGCAAAAGTAAGTTTGAAATTCGTCAGGATTGTGTTGAAAGCTTCTTCGATTGTAACATCACTGAATAAAATCGTTACCTGACCGGTAATTTCCTGAGAAAGCATCAGGTTTATCTTGATCAGCTGTGCCAGCGATCTCAGTGCATCCTGAACATCGGTGGCGCGAAAATCCAGTGATGATATCTTGATGTTTTTGTCAGCCGGAAATGTCAGGTATGAGCCCTGCAGCGCGATGTCACTTTCTGAATCGTCAGTTTGCGCGCCGCCTGTCGGTGGTAACAGGCTTTGTGAGACAGCACCGGTCACGGGCGAGCGTGTGTCCATCTGAAACCTGGCTTCGGGAGTCTGTTCTTTCAGTTGTCTTATTGTTTCAAGCACTTCCGCTGAAAGTTTGTTGGTGTTTTCGCCCTGATTTTCAGGCAATCTGATACGGGCACCATTGCCGAGATTGACCCAGCCCTGGCTCCTTGCGGCGGCACTTTCCTGTCTTGGCGTATTGGCAGCGGGTGGGCGAATAGTCGGGTAGAATGAATTTCCGGCAGTCGGTGCCAGAGGATGACTGATGGCACCGCGGGTTGAACCCCTGAGCGGCTGCCAGGCATTGTTTTGTGCAAAAGCACTGTCAGAAATCATGCCGGTCAGCAGAACCCAGCCAAATCCGGCCAGATAAAACCATTTCAGACTGCGGTTCATGGTGCTCTCCTGCTGGGGGCAGAAGATGTCTTATCATACTTGTAAAGCAGACAGTGAGCTTCCCGGTCAACCCAGTTGCCGTTGATGTCGTTAAAATGAAGGGTTATTTTGGCCATTACCGGCGAAATATCTGAATTTGACAGCTCAAAAATATCAACCAGAGCTTTTGGGTAGACAGCCATGGTTATATCAAGAGAGCCTTCCGCATCCAGTTTCGTCTCCATCGGTTGTCTGCTGACCTTGAGGTAGGTAATCTCCTCGCCAAGAGAGGTAAAAAAGGCGAAGCTGGCTGCCTTGAGTGTGCAAGGTATCTTGGACAAAGAATTTACTGTTATCTGAGTTGTTGGCAGCGACGCCGTGTCGGTTGCTGTCGGTATGAGCGCATACGGATCGACGCCAACTACTTCCAATTCAGTCGCAGGATAAAAGGTTTTGTCGATGCAGCCATTTGAAAAGACGGCTGTGACAAATAGCAGAGCAAACAATACTATCCGGGCTGAACGTTGCATATAACTATATATCGACCTTATGCAACGGTTTAATGACCAGAATTAAGGCCTTGTTAAGAAATTATTGTTACACTTTGTTTAACGGTCCCTAATTTTTGTGGTAGTTGTCCTCAACCGTATAGGTACCGTCTTCAGGGTTGATGTTGATGTTGACACCGGTTTTGGGAAGTAGAAAAATTCCCGAATCGTTTTCCATGGTTACATATTCTGGTTTTATATCTGTTATTTTTTTATCCTGAAAGGTTTCGCCCTTTCTGAAAAGGCTGCGGTCAATTACTGCCACCAGTTCGCTTTCGGTCTGTATGGTGGCCGAAAATGCTGCAGTAAGCAGTGAAACCGCTTTCTTTGCTTCGGGTTCATCCTTAGCATCCATCGCCATGCGTAATTGCTCCACAAGCTGTGCATAAGGCGATCTTTCAAACGGATTGCGCGGCATTTTTTTCAGGGCCACGATGATCGGGTCACTGTCCATAATGTCGATGGTGGCTGAAGCGACTTCTGTGGTGCCGGAGGCTGTTTCTGAGCCTTCTTCGCCGTCGGCAGGTGTCTCTCCGGTTTCTTCTCCCTCGCCTTCAGTCCCATCAGCCGGCGTTTCTTCGCCTTCCTGGCCTTCTTCGGGTTGCTCAGTATTATTTTCCCCCGTTTCAGATGTGCCAGAAGCTTCGGTGCCATCCTGAAGCTGCAGGTCTGATAGATTGAGGGCGACTCTGGGCCGGTTGCTTTTGACCGGCCTGGCCTTTGGGCGATTCTTGAACCAGTGCATACCCATGGCCACTGATAAAAGAATCAGACTGAAAAAAAACAGCTGCTTACTGTTCATCGGGTATTATCTCGCCAGAGCCCTCTTCTGTAGATTCTTCGCCGCCATCCGGCGCCGCTCCCTGCGCATCGATGACCATCTGATCGGGAACCATGATGGTGGTAGGAGTCAGCTCGACCTCGAACAACCCACTTGCATTCGGTGTTAACGGCGGTATCGAAATGAATGTGACCTTCTCTTCAAGTTCAACCAGCCTGAGAAAAATGCTCAGCTGGGTCAGATCACCCGTATAGAAAAAAGAAACGGGGAACTTTTCTGTAGAGATTTGCCCGACCTGCTGCGGGGTGATCGCCTGCGGGTTGACGCTTTTGACGGTTATGCCGGCTTTTTGTGCCAGTTCTCGCACCCGGCGCAAAAAAGCCGTCATTTCTGATTTGCGATAGCACACTTTCAGGGCGGTCGCCCACTTTGCTTTTCTTTCTTCGATGTCGAGTTTGATCTCTTCGAGGTTTTCTACGGCCGATTCAACTGTTTGAATCTGGCCTTCAACCCCTTTGTTTTTCTTTATCTCTTTGTTCAGTTCTATCACTTTGGGGGAATAAAGAAATTTATAGCCCATGAATGCTATTGCAGCAATAATTACCAGAGGTTGTGCTGCAACCTTGGGATCATCTTTGGCCTTTTTCAGCCAATCGGTAATGCTGAATTCTTCTGCCATTATTCAAACCCCATATCTTCCGCCCCTTCCTCGGGCGGAGCTTCTTCAACGGGCTGTGCGTTGGTGAGTTTTTCCGGGTGAATTTTACCGTTGAGAACGAAGCGGATAAAGTATCTTGTTTCATCGATAGGCACTTCTTGAGTGCTTTCGAGCGCTGGTGAATGAAAAAGTTCTGATTTTCCAAGGTCACTGAGAAATTCGAAAACGCTGTCTGAGTTGTCGGCGTGCCCCTGCAGCTTGAAATGCGGGTCTTCGCCGCTTGTTGTAAACTCTGCCGTCGTCAGAAAAATCTGTCTTGGTGTCATTGACGCAAGCTCAACCAGAAGTTGAGCGTTTTTTACTTTCAGCCTCTCAATTTCATTGGGGAAAGTTTCATACTGCTTCATTTTTTCCTGTTCCACCAGCATTGCTTGAACGTCGCCCTGAGAGGCATTAAGCTGTGAAAGCCTGGCGTTGAGCTTTTTGTATTCGTCTTTGGTTTTGCTGACCTGCTGCCGGACTTTAACCACGGGGTAAAGCCCGACAAGAATAAGCAGTGCGGCAAGCAGCCCGGCAATGATGCGCAGTTTTTTTTCGTCGAGTTCGAAAAGCTTTGCGGAAATATTCCCGCCAAATTTTGAACTGACCCCGCCAATGTTGACCGACTGGCTTTTCCGGTTCGGGAAAAGGATGTCGACAAAATTGATGATCTCTGGTTCATTGTTATAAAGGGCCACGCCCAGAATAGGACTCAGAGCGGGGGCTTCGACTTCGAGTTTCTGTTCGTCGTATTTGATTTCCCCGATTTTTACCTTCAGAAAAGGATTGGCGAGAGAGGTTGAGACCTCAAGGCTTTCTTCAATAAAGTCTTTAAAGTTGCTCATTCCGGCGGAACCGCCGGTGAGTATGATCTTATCAAGCCCGGTCTCGCCCGATTGGGTGATGTAAAAGCTTATTGAAAGCTGGATGTGCTGAAAAATCTTTTCGACGGTTTCGAATATCTTTTGTGCGGCGAATTTCTCCGCACCGCTGAGGTTTTTAATCTCATCCGGAGGCATGACTCCGAGCTTGTGTTTGAGTTCCACCGCTTCGTTATAATGCTTGAATTTGATTTCCTGCCCATCGATTTCGCCGCCAGCATAGATTGCGTCAGTAATGGTGGCTCCGGCCATGTTGACGTCGCGAAAAAACTGGATTTTGCCGTTTTTATAAATCAGCACCGAGGTCGTGGTATTGCCGCAATGTATTATGCCGACTTTTTTATCACCCTCGGAATATGGGCCCATCTGTTTGCTCAGAGCCAGTTCCAGGGACTGTGGCAGGGTGAGAATACCTTCATTGCTGAGGCCGCCGCCTTTAAGGTTGCCGTTGACATGGTCGATAATGTCTTTTTGCAAGGCCGCCACCATGATTTGCGTCAGAGCCTTCTCGTCTTTAATGACATCACCCTGGACGTTGTAGCCCAGAACCGCATTGCCCATCGAAAATGGCATCTGCTTGTTGGCTTCCGCAGTGACCGCTTCGGTGAGCTTGTCTTTTTCAACAACCGGGGGGATTTCGATGCAGCGAATTGTTACCTCGCGGTTGGAGGCGAAGGTGATTGCCCGTTTTGTCTGTATTTCATTATCGTAGAGCAATTCGGTGATGTGGGTGGTAAGAAACTGTCGGAGTTCTTTCAGGCAGTGCTCGCGCACATCATCCTTGCTCATGGTCTCGCGCTGTTCTGGCGTCAGCTCAGCTTCATAGGGGGGGATATTCAGCTGCGATAAAGTCTTTAAAACCTGGCTGCCATTTTCATCGCGGTAGACATACGCAAATTTCAGCGAAAAAGAGCCGATGTCAACGGCAACAAAAGGTTCAAAGCTGACTGGCTCTGCCATATTATTCCTCTGAATGAGTTTCCTGCCTTACCAATTTACTCTAAAACCAGCCTGCAGCGCAAATTAAACCTGAACAAGCAGAAGGCGGTTCGATAACGAACCGCCTTCTGCTTGTTCAGGTCAGGAGTTTAAATTAGAATGATTTGCGAACTTTGGCGATCGAGAGAACGATATCATCAACATCACCATTGGAAACCATTGTGGCGCAGAGAGCGCATTCGATACATGCTGTTGCACCAGGTTCAAACGATGAGTTGGCGCCAGAGCTCCAGAGATAAATGTTGTTTTTGTGGGCGATATAAACGAAGCGGTTACCCCAGGAGTCAAACATGAAGTCGGTCGGGTCTGAATCCATGTATGGGCCTTTCCATTTTTTTGCGTAATTGGTGATCCCAAAGTTGTTTGTGCCGTCGTTGGTGTGCCCAAAGTCAGCGTTGAGAAGAACGTTTTTGTCCATGCTGTCGCAAAGAACTGCATCAGCACAGTAAGCAGCTTTACATCCGGCGTTTGTAGGTCTGCCAACGAACGGCAACCGACCGACGTCACTCTGATAGGCAAGCATCGCACTTTTAAGTGCCGACATCTTGGATTTGGTTGCTGAGGCACGACCCTGGTCTGTTATCGAACCGATCATAGGCCCGGCAACCGATGCCAGAACTGCGATAACGATGATAACGACCATGATTTCCATCAAGGTAAAACCTGCTCTCGTTCTATTCATATTTTTTCTCCTCCGCTGAACTACATGCAATATAGCGGCAACAAAATAAACGTCAAGGGCAATTTTTTTATTTTTTTTATCAGAAAAATAGTATACTTGCCTATATTCAATAATCAAGAAATTTTTATGGCAACAAAACAAAAGCTTTTCTTAACTATTATCATTCTACTCCTATCGGCAGTTTCATTTATCTGGTTAACCTCTCATTTGTTCAGCCGGTATCCATGGTATGGGCAATATCAGCAGCGTGACCCCGATTCGGTGCTTTTCACTAGACTTCTAGAGCAATCTATTCTCAAGGGAAAGGTAATCGAGAAGGATAATTACGGTTGCTACCCTTATGAGATAGAGCATGGCTTTGCCCCGTTTTATCTTTATTTTCTTCTGCATCTGATCGGTGTCTTTTTTTCTTTTTTCCCGGAATGCGGTATTGATCCATTGTATGCAGTTGGGATGCTGCCGGTAATTTTCGCGGTTGCTACCGGTCTGATGATTTTGTTTACGCTGCTGCAAACCTCAAAAAAACCAGGTTTGGTGATTTTTTGCGCGTTTTGCATGTTGCCAGGGCTTGAGTTGGCTCTTTCAGCGACCTTCATGAAGCTTGATTATGACTTTCTCGTTTCTTTCTATATCTGGGCCTGGATTTGTTCAGGTATTCTGTTTATTGAAAAAAACAATCAGGTTTATAAAATTTTAGCGGGGCTCATAGCGGCATTTTTCCTTGCCACATGGTCAGGCACTCCTTTGTTTTTCTTTCTGGTGACGGTCTTTGGCTTTATACTCTGGTTTTTCAATTGCAAAGAGGCCTATCGCTATCTTGAGTTTGCCTTTTCTGGGATGCTGGTTGGTTCGGTGCTCAACCTGATCTTCATAATCACAGCCTTTAAAGACCCGTTTATTCCCTCACTTACCAAATACAGCGTTTTTCAACCAGGTTGCCTTTTGATCGGTGGTGGGTTTCTTTTTTTGCTGAACTCTCTTTATAAGTTTGAGAACCCTAGAAAAATAGGCCTGATCATACTTGGGTTCATGATTATCTTGCTTGGGCTGATTTTCGGCGAAACCCTTAAGCAGGCCACCGGTATAATTTTTCAGAATGACCCTGTTCATAAGACGATTTCGGAGCTTGTGCCAATAATTGATTTCAGCAATTTGGCCAATAGCAGCAGAACGCTTGCCAGACTCACGGAATATTTGAACTGGCCAGGTATTCTTCTTACGTTCATGTTGTTTTTACCGCAGCGAAATTTTTCGCAGGCAACCGGTCGTAACCTGAAATACTGGCTTGCAGTTATGATTGTTTTATCGATCAGGCAGGTAAGATACCTCCGCTGGATTGGATCCGGAGGTGGCCTTCTTGCAGGAATCGTCATCAACAGCCTTTTTTCAATGGTGCGCACTCAGCTTCGGGAAACCCGTTGGGGTAATATCAAGGCCGTTCTGATTTTTCTGCCTTTGCTGGTTTTTTATTCTCTTCAGAACTTTTCATTTCAGATCACTGACGGAAACCTTTCCGACCCGCAGATCGAGGCGTATAACTGGATTGCGCGGAATACCCCCGCCACTTCCGGATATACTGATGACAAACGTCCAGAATATAGTATTTTAACCTATTGGGATGAAGGGAACCTTCTTGCATATTACTCAAGAAGACCGGTCGCCGTTAATAATGCCATGTGGGGCTATAAGACCATGGCAGATATTTTTTCATCTTCTGATGAGAATGAGGCGTATAGGCTGTGTGAAGAATATGGTGTCAGATATATTCTTTTAAGTACATATCGGGAGTTTGAGGACACGTCATTCGCTTTCTGGCCATATTTCAAGAGTATGCCGAAAAAACCTGAATATAATCTGATCTATGAAGCCGTTCCGCACAGTTCGAAGGAACAATACCAGAACTGGTTTTATTTCTGGCTGCGTGAACATCTCGCCCTTACTCCGAAAGGAAAGTTTCAGGCATCAACCAGATATCGGGCGGTTTATGCTGCAAAAGCTGAAAAGATGACACTTGCTCCCTACATTTTGTTTGAAAGGGTGAAGGGCGGAGTATTGAACCTGGTTGCCGACCCAGAAACAGAAGTGGTTATTTCGCTTGAATTAAAGATTGGCAGTCAATTTTTTGCCTACAAAGTTAAAAAGATGGCCGATAAGACAGGTAATGTAAGCTTTCTGCTGCCGTATTCAAACAGCTATTATTCTGGTCGCGTTGAGGTTGACCCGGCCTATAAACTTGCATATCTGAAAAATGGCGTAAAAAAACACGCGACGGTGATCGCCTCAGAAGCGGATGTTATCGATGGCAAAGCGATTTTAGAAAATTCTATAATTGAGGTTCAAAACGAGCAGCGCTAAAATTGCCAGGAGCAGCTCTTGGCTTGTATTTTCGAGACCGTTACGGGTAATTGAAAACCTCTGCCGGTCTGAAATTTTTTCCCATGGCGTCTTTTTCTGATAGCAACGGACTGATTCCTGGCGGTAAGGGCCATTTTATGCCGAGATCCGGGTCGTTCCAGATGATGTGCTTCTCTGAATCCTGTAAAAAGTCAGTGCGCTTGTAGCAGACTTCAGCCTTTTCGCTCAAGGCGAGGTGGCCATGCCCAAAACCTGGAGAAATTCATGGGCTCTGGGGTTTTTCTGCATGCATGTGAAAACTTATCCAGCGGCCAAAAGTCGGTGAAAACCGGCGAAGATCGACTGCGACATCAACAATTTCGCCATTAGTAACCCTGATCAGCTTGCCTTGAGTATTTTGGGTTTGGTAATGAATCCCTCGAAGAACGAATTTGTTTGAAAATTCGTAAGTATTCACGTGGTGGCACTCCCACATGACCAGATTTTTGCATAAGCACTCAGCTGTTCGAAATTTTTTGGTCTTTCGATCGAAGCCCACACTTCACAAGAATCTTGAACCGGCTGCGTATCGGTCTGAACGACAGATTCAGCTGCTTTTGTGAAATTTGCCCAAGGCGAAAAGCCTTCCAGAGCTTCATAGCATTTTTCAAGTCTTTGACGCCCCAGGCACCAAGTTTTTTGGCCACGAGATCCCGGTCGTGAACCTTTTGAAAATCGCGGATTAAATGACTCAGACAAAGCTGGCGCATCTGAAGAGGATATATAGAATAGCTGCCCCACCGATCTGAAGTCAGGAAGCCTGAATAATTCCCAAGAAGATGTCTTAATGCTTTGCTGCTGCGACTCAACGAAAGCTGAAACAGGCTCAGGTTTTCTGAAGTAGCGACCCATAGCAATGGCCGAATTCCGGGATGGAACCATCCTGTCTCGTCTGACCAAATTGAAGAAACCTTCTGAATCTGGTCGCGAGCTTCCCGATAAACAGAAGCTGCGGCACAAGAAGTGCCGGTTTCGACATTTACGATAGTTCCTTCGGATATTTGCCCTGTTGAACCAAAAAGCAGGAGCAGCAACTCCTGAATCTGTTGCACGCTCATATGAAATTTTGGCCTCAGAGTGCTTATGAAAGCCGCCAGTTTTAAGCCAACCAGACGCGAAGAATACTCCGCTCGGAATACTGGAAGTGGTATTGGCCTGGCAATGAGGGCAAGTCACAACATGGCGATGAAATTTCGCGCACTACCAGCTGGATTTCTTCGGGAAGATCCAATTGCTGACTGACACGATCGCCTATGGGTGAGACCTTGCTTATATCTTGACCACAGCGGCAACAGGCATCCGGCTGGAGCGCAATAAACTGAGTCAATTTCTCTGGTGGAAGCATTTTCCGCGCCACACCAGGCCGATGTTTTCGACGTTTGCTTTTGGCCCGGGATGGAAACCGCCCGGAATTTGATTGAGAAGAGTCGGGAGATGGTGGTGTGTGGCTGTTGCTGGAGTTGGAATTCAAGCGAGACAAAAGTTCTCGAACCTGAAGTTCGAGTTCCCGGCAGCGCTCTTCCAGCTCGGCTACCCGCTTTCCCAGTCGTTTGCAGTTTTCGCAATTTGTGCTCACAACTCCATTATAATTTTCTGGCAAAAATGTACAAGACCCAGTTAAACTTCAACCACGTGAACAGTTACGATTCCAGAAAAGGCCGCGCTCGTCGGTAGAAATTTCGGGTGAAACAATAGCCACTTCAAGAATTGCCGATGGAATTATTTTCATTTTTTGCCAGTTTTTCTAATTCCTTCTTCATTAAAGCTATTTCCTGGGTAAGTATTTTTATCTTGTCATTTTGAGAGCTTATTACAACAGAATAGTTTACAAGAATAAGAATTACCGCAACTATCAGAATCAGAAAAAGCAGCGCTGGGGGGTAATAAATGCCGGCCAGGCCGGCAAAAAAGTCCAGTCCTTTTTTCCAGCAGGAAAATAAAATGAATATTCCACCGAATAAAAGCCACAAAAGTGCGTAAGCCTCTTTGATGGCTTTTCTGCGGATCATTTCAATGATCCCGGCCAGAAAAAATACACTGCTAACCAATGCCAGCAGCTGAATCCGCTCTATCCCAATAAACATCAGCTTTCCTTTCGCTTCAGAAGAACCTCAGGTGGGCGAAATGAAATTAGAATCATTGCCAGGGTTACCTTAAGCATAAAATATATTGAAATGGTCGATGAGATGGTTGAGGTGCCTGAAAGCCTTTCTCGCATACAAACAGGAACTTCCATGACTCTTAAACCATTTTTACTGGCTAGAACCAGCTCTTCTGGTTCCGGGTAATCGAAGGTCGGGTAATGAACGGCCATGAACTCTATTGCTCTGCGATTATAGGCTCTGAATCCAGAAGTCGGGTCGGTAAAGCGCTTGCCAGTTAAAAACAGGCCTAGAAGCTCAAAAAAACTGATTCCGAGCCTGCGGAAAAATGAGGATCTGAAACCATGATTTTCCTGCTTGAATCTTGAGCCGACGACAATGTCTGCAACTCCCTGCTTGATAGGTTCCAGCAATTCTTCAATTGCCTGAGGAGGGTGCTGGCCATCGCCATCTATTTTGATGGCAAATGAAAAATCATTCTGTAACGCAAATTTAAGGCCCGTCTGTATGGCGCCACCAACCCCGAGGTTAAGGGGAAGGCGAAGTGTTTGCCCCGGAATGAGCCTTTCGGCAGTTTGACTTGTCTGATCGGTCGAGGCGTCGTCAACTACCAGAATACTTAATTCTGGGCATTGCTGCCGAAGTTCAGTTAAAACTGCAGCTATGTTACCTTCTTCGTTGAAACATGGAATAATGCCAATAGCTTTCATTGTTTACCGGGCGTTCTTTAAAAATTGTTTTTCTTGCAGATGACTTTTTTTTCCTGTAGGTTTATTATCCAAGACTAATTGTAGCATCTAAGACCTATTTTTTCACAAGCTTTCCCCGAAATTCTTAGAAACAGCAAAAAAAGCAGATTCATGAAGATCGCTCAGATTACTCATAATTACCTGCCCCACATTGGGGGCATAGAACAATACGTTTTCAGGCTTGGAGAAACCATTGAGCGCCAGGGCTGGCAGTCGGTCATACTGACTACCGATCAAGCGACTCCGCTCGAACACCGCCACAGCAATGCTTTTTATTTCCCAGTGCTCATAAGCTACATGAGAAATCCTTTGTCACTGCAGTATGCAAGCGCTCTGCGCCGGCATTCTTTTGATATCATGCATCTGCACAGCATATGGTTCCTTCCGAGCCTTTTCGCCGCAGTGTTTAAAGGCGACGCCAAAATTGTCACGACAGTGCATGGGGTTTTTCCCGACAGCGCAAGCCTGGCTCAACGTTTTGGCCTGTTTATTTATCGACCTTTCGCCAGTTTTGTTTTGAACCGTTCTGATCATATTGTTGTTTTATCAGGCTCTGAAAAAGAGAAACTTATGCGCCTTTTCAATGTGCCGGAGGCAAAAGTTAAGGTGATTTCAAATGGCATCTGCCTCGAAGGCTCTGCCTCTGAAGATAAGCAGCCGACAATTCTTTTCACAGGAAGGATCAACTCTGATAAGAACCCGGAAGTGCTTATACGGGCCGGAGCCCTTATTTACCAGCAAATTCCGGAGTTGAAAATATGCTTTGCAGGGCCTGTTGAAAAGGATTACAAGGAACAATTGGTGAAATTGGCCAAGTCACTGGGCATCGAAAAAATAATCCGGTTCGCCGGGCCATTCAATCAGACTGTTTCTATTGAAAGGAAAGAGCTGATGGACCTTTATCGGCAGGCCGCGTGTTTTGTTGCCCTCGGTTCATGGGAAGGTCTTCCTACTAGACTTCTTGAGGCAATGCAGTTCTCTACGCCGTGCGTGACCTTTGCATCCGGAGGTTCTTCGCAGCTGATTATCAATAATAAGAACGGGCTGGTAATTGACAGGCTCGATGAGGGTCTTTTGGCTGAGGCATTGCAAAAGCTGTTTTCTGACAGACAGTTTGCCAAAAAGCTTGGAGAAAGCGCTAGAGAGACGGTCTGGAACGATTACAACTGGGAAAACATCGGCAGGCAACTGATAGAGTTATACCAGACCCTTTAAATCTGAATTTCGCGAAATTGGGCGCTGTCGAAACCAGGCTTCTGCAAGCAGAAAACTCTTTTGAGTCTGTTTTTTAATCGCCCGGGAAGAAGTGCATTCAACCATCCGAGAGCACTGGCGCGGTTAACAATGCAATTTCTCAGGCTTGATTGCCCCGAATCCTTGCTCCATTCAAGTTTATAATCGCTCTGTTGCGGAATTTGCAACTCAATTTCATGGCGGCACTTTCTGGCAAGCACTGCCAGGTAAACGGGGCGATTATTAATCAATGTAACCCTTTCGCCGAGGCTTTCTGGTGAAAGAACCTCATAAAACTTTGTATCCGGACGATCCTCGTAGGCGAGTATTTTAACTGTGTCAAAACCGTTTGCGGGCGAAAAAACGCTGAAGAATAATTCAGGACTGAATTGATAGAAGCCATGCCCCATAAAATTATTGGCGGGGCAGATCGAGATAAAATGGCCGCCAGTTCTCACCATGTCCATACAGTTCTTTATGGCTACCGGAAAATTAAATACATGCTCCAGAGATCCACCGTCAAAGACCGCAGAGAATTTTTCATGCATGTCAGCAGCGATTTTGAGGTTCATGTCATGTATATTTGAAGCTCTTTGATAGTCTGAATAGTCAAAAGAGGCAATATTGTCTGCGCCAATGAAATGTAAAAACGGCTCGGCAAAGCCATCGGCCGCATGAAAGTCCATGCAGTTCGCTTCAGCATGCTTTCCGTGTCTTCTAACGGCTCTTCGTAGATCGCCTGTGCTGAGGGACAGAGTCTGACGGCCGATTGTTGCAGTTTCTGAATAATCCACTCCAAGTTTTTTAAAGTGGAGAAGCACGCTGGCACCATTGTAGTCAATACCCATTTATTTATTCCTGTGCCTGGCAGGCAGTTGCCAAGACGAAAATCTCTTCATCTGTTCTAATCAAATGAAAGAGCTGCTTTATTATTCTGAAAAAATACCCATGGCTTTCAAATCTGGCTGCAATCTGGCCAGAAATTTTTTCGTAACCAAATTTTTGCGGTCGGCAGGTTTTAACTGTATAGCCGGAACTACTGACAAGATTGCCCAGAGACTGGCAGTTCCAGGCATAAAGGTGCCTGTTGTCATCCGGTGAATTATGAGAGTTAAAGCGTATGCCCCTGTCCCATGGGACATAAAGAAGCAATTTGCCAGATGGTTTCAATAGCATTCGCATGTTTTGCAGAGTTTCAAATGGGTTTGTAAGGTGTTCAAGAACGTGGTGGCAGATTAAGACGTCTATGGAATGCGGAACAACCTCTTCAATTGATGATACGAATCTGACATTTTTCTCAACAGCTTCCGGAACAAGAAAATTGTCGACGTCATAACCAAGCCGTTCCTGACATACCAGTTCTGCTAGGTTCCAGCCTGTTCCGGTGCCATATTCAAGCACTCGATCGCTTGCTGTTATAAACGGCTGGAGCTTTCTTGCTCGTTCTCGGGCAACTATCGAAAACGCCCGACTGGAAACCTGGTTGACTTTTCTCTGGTAACTTTCACCCTTTGAACCCGAATAAAATTGAGTGACACTATCGTTTGGCATCATTTTCTGCTCATTTTTCCTGATTATTTCATGCTCTGGGTCATTTTGAAGAGGGGCATGAAAACCGAAAGGGCGATGGCACCGATAATGATACCCATCGCAACGGTAAGCAACGGCGTAATTGCCGAAGTAAGGCCGTCGAGAGCCTCTTTTACTTCGCGGTCGTAAAAGTCGGCGGCTTTGGTCAGCATGACGTCGAGATTACCGGTGTTTTCACCGACTTCAATCATCTTTTTGACCATCGGCGGAAAAATGGTGACCTTGACAAGGGTGCTGGCCAGGGTGTTACCCTGCTGAACCCCAATCGCCATGTTCGATATCATATCTTCCATCAGTGGGTTGCCCATAACCGATGCGGTGATCTGCAGTGCCTGAAGAATCGGGACGCCTGCACCCAGCAGTGAACAGAAGGTTCTTGAAAAACGGCTGACCGCAATTTTCTGGGTGAGGGGGCCAATGACCGGGCCCTTCAGGGTGATGTGAGCCATGATTACTTTGCCGATCTGGGTTTTCAGGCCAAAATAAAGAGCGGCAACAATGCCGGCAGCCCCGGCAACGACCATCATGGAATTTTCCAGGAGCATGTCCGAGGCAAACATCATCACCTCTGTGATCTTGGGCAGTTCAACCTTCATTTTCTTGAACAGGCTCGAAAAGTTCGGAAAGATTTTTACCAGAAGAAAGATGACACCAAGCACTGCCAGAACCAGCTGAATGACCGGCATTGTCAGTGCGCCTTTGATCTTGCCGCGGATTTCGGCGTCGGCTTCGGCAAAGGCAGCCAGTCTCTGCAGAACCTGGTCGAGCATGCCGCCGGCCTCACCGGCTTCACACATGTTACAGTAAATCTTGTCGAAGATCGCCGGATGCTTGCGGATAGAAACCGAGAAAGATTGCCCGGACTGCAGATCGCGACCGATCGAATTCAGAATGCCCTTGAAATACATATTCTGCGTCTGGTCGGCCAGAATACCCACCGCTTCAACGAGGGGAATTGCCGCGCCAACCAATGTTGACAGCTGAACTGTAAATACCATCATGTCTTTTTTCGAGACACTGCCACCAAAGCCGAAGCCGGCGCTGGCCTTGACTTCTTTGGCCTTGACCAGATAATAGCCCTTGTCTGAAAGACGATTGGCCAGTTCCTGGAGGTTGGGGGCCTCAAGGGTGGTTTTGATAATGTCGCCCTTGGAATCTTTTACTTCACAATCGTATTTTGGCATTTAAAACCTCTCTTTGCGTCAGTCAGAACGGGCCAGAGCAAAAACCTCTTCGGGGGTCGTCAGGCCCTGGGTGAATTTCAAAACCGCATCGTCTTTAAGGGTCTGCATACCAAGTCGGATTGCCTCATTTTTCAGGTCGTCGGGCCCGACTTTTTGAATGATCATGCGCCGCAGATTTTCGTGCGTATACATCACCTCATGGATACCGACACGGCCTTTGTAGCCTGTTTTTGCGCACTTGTCACAGCCTTTGCCACGATAGTAAGTGCCGTTGATCGCTTCGGGTGGCAACCCAAGGTCAGCGATCGTTTCAGGCGTGATTTCTGTGTCGACATCTTTGCAGAACTTGCAGACACGGCGGCCAAGGCGCTGCGAAACAATACAAAGAAGCGCCGAAGAAACCAGGAACGGCTCGACTCCCATGTCGACCAGTCGAATTGCGGTGCTTGGTGCGTCGTTAGTGTGCAGAGTCGCAAAAACCAGATGGCCGGTAAGAGCTGCTTCTACCGCGATACTGGCCGTTTCTTCATCGCGGATCTCACCAAGCATGATTACGTCGGGGTCTTGTCTGAGAAAGGCGCGTAGAACCGTCGAAAAGTTAAGTTCGATCTCGGGGCGCACCTGAACCTGGTTGATATACTTGATTTTGTATTCAACCGGGTTTTCAACTGTACAGATATTGATGTCTGGGCCTTTAATGGCATTCAGACACGAATACAGAGTTGTGGTTTTGCCTGAACCTGTCGGGCCCGTAACCAGACACATGCCATTCGGAGACTGAATGGCCTTTTTTACCATGTCGTAGTTGGTCGGCGCAAAACCCATCTGGTCGAGCTGAACGTTGACGTTAGATTTGTCGAGAATTCGCAGACAGGCCTTTTCTCCCCACGCTGTCGGAATAGTATTGACGCGGAAATCAATTGGCTTGTCCATGATCGTCATCTGAATTCGGCCATCCTGGGGCAAACGGCGTTCTGAGATGTCCATGCCGCTGAGAATCTTGATTCTCGACATTACCGAGGGCAGGGCTTCCGGCTGCAGGTTCATCGAAATGATCAGGTTGCCGTCGATGCGCAGTCTGACACGAAGCTCTCCTTCGTCCGGCTCGATATGAATATCGGAAGCGCCCTTCTGGACCGCAGAAGTTAAAACCAGGTTGACGAGTTTAATGATCGGAGTTTCTTCGCTCGCCTTTTTCAGTCCATCAAGAGCGGCTCCGTCACTACCACCACCGTCTTCACCACCGGCCATGGCATTCAGGGCATCAGCCATTGCCCCGGCAACATAAAGGCGGTCGGTTGCATCGGCGATCTGATTTTCTGAGCAGATGGCCCTGACCACTTCGCAATTGTTCTGAAACTGAATTTCGTCGATGATGAATACGTCGAGCGGATCTGCCATCCCGATCATCAGGCTTTTGCCGTCAAAGCTGATGGGCACCAGGTTATGCTTGCGGCAGATCTTCTCGGGCACCATCTTGAGTACTTCGGGCTTGATCTCAACCTTGCTGAGATCGACGAATGGCACTTTCAGCTGCTTGCCGAGTATGGGCAGCAGCTTGTCTTCTGTCAGATAGCCAAGCTCGATAAGAACCTGACCAATGCGCTTGCCGCGCTTTTTCTGCTCGGCCAGAGCAATGTTGAGTTCTTTTTCGCCGACATGGCCTGCTTCTATAAGCAGTTGTCCGATTTTTTTGCGTTTAAACATGGCTGTCAGCCAACTATTCTACTCTATTCCTGTCGCTTTGGAAACAGCAAAATAATTGGAAAAATTAACAGCACTGCAGAGGCTGTTATTGGGCGGCTTCCCAGTATTTGCGGCGGGCTTCCATGTAGTGCGGGTTCAGCTTGATGGCGATGCGGAATTCTTCCATGGCTTCGTCAAGGTGCCCTTTTTTGCGCAGAATGATGCCGAGATGAAAATGCAGGTCAGCATATTCCGGATGGTCTTTGATCAGCCGTCGATACTCTTCTTCCGCCTGATCCAGCAGCCCCAGTTCAGAAAAAACTGCGCCCAGGTCGATGGTGACGCTGCCTCTGACAAGCTTTGCTCCCATACTGTCTTCAATAACCTGGCGATACTCTTTCATGGCCTTGGTAACCGAACCCTGGTCTTCATAAATGCGGCCAACGTAGTAGCGGGCGGCGGCATAACGCGGGTTGATGGCCAGGGCATTGGCAAAGCTTGCGAGCGCTTTATCGAAGGCTTTGCTGTCGTAAAAAATCAGACCGACATTGAAATGGGCGTCGGCAAAGCGTGGATTAAGCGTCAGCACCGATTCATAGGATGCTACGGCCTGGTCTCTGTCGCCAAGTTCGCGGTAGGCGTGCCCGAGGTGGGTGTAATAAACCGGGTTTTTCGGGTTCTGGTTAACTGCTTTGATATAACAGAAAGAGGCCTTATCGAACTGCCCCTTGAGAAAAAAGGCATTGCCCAGATAAAATAGCTTTTCGTGATCATTCGGGTGGGTTCGCAGGTGCTTGATGCAGGCATCTATAACCTCATCAAGCAGACCTTCGCGGTAGGTCGACGCCTCGGCCATCCAATAATCTCCTCTGAAAATCTGTTTTGACAGATTATTCTGTCATTCAGAGCCTCACACTGCAAGCATTTTTTGCAAAAAAATGCTTCTGCCTGCAGTAAAAAAACAAACCGGGCAAAAATTCATTGAACTTTCGGCAGAGCCGAATCAGACTTCTGAAAGAACTGCCTTAACGTCCTTGCCGAGTTTCGTTCTTGGCTCAAACTTTCTGAATGCGGGTTTGTCGGTGCAATAAATATGCAGAACTTCCAGACCTTCGTAATTTCTTTTCTGCAAACCCTGACGCATTGAAACAAATACTGGCTGCAGCTGTTTAAGACCCTCTTCCGGTTCAAACTGCTCGCGGGTGAAAAAACGATACTTGTGAATAACCCCGTCATCACGGCGAAAAATATCTACTTCTGGCTCTTCAAGCAGCCTTGAGCGGGCAGAAAAATTGCGGACATCGAAAAAATGCTGACGTTCATAGTCTTCGTAAATCGTCGCACCCCAGATGTAGGGGTTTCGGAAAAGCCAGAGCGGGAAAACCGGGCTGAGAAAATTCTTCAGGCTGTCTATCAGGTCATAGTTGTATTCGCTTTCCCGCACCGAAACATGCAGGTCACCATTTTGCAGCCTGAATTCGCCGCCTTCAATAAACCGGCCGGCAATCTTTTCGATTTTTTCTGGCTTGGGAATGCTTAGCAGAATCTTTTTGGTGCGGTCATTTATCGTCGAATAAAATTCGCTGGGCTGGTCGAGATAATCGACTTCAATGTCGCAGACAGGAAACAGGAAAATCCGCTCAAATACAGCCTGAAATACTTCACGGTCTTTCCGGTCACTCACAAAAACATGCTGTTCAAGAATCTGGCTTTCCTGGTTCATTGGCTACTCCGATTTGGCATAGATAAGAGTGTGATCTTCAACGGGCGGTTGCCCATGATTACCGGGTTTCAACTGCCTGCCCAGACTATCGAGCATGGCCGCTGCACTCTGTTCCGGCAATCTGTCGAGCATCTGGCGAAGTTCTTCGAGACTGATGCGTTCGCGCCCATCACTCGGAAACTCGGTAACTCCCTCAGTATAAAGTAAAATGCCATCGCCGGGCAACAACTGAATATTCTGGTTTTTATAAGGTTCGACACCTTTGTTGAACAGACCGAGCGGTACACCTGGGTCGAGCTGGGGGATTTCAACATAACCGCTGCGGCTGCGGTTGACTAACGGAACAGCATGGCCGGCGAGAGCGACGCTTACCGATCGGTCACCGGCTTTTAATAACACTGCTGCGGCTGTTGCAAAAAGATCATGCATCTGGTCGGAATTCATGATGCCGGAAAGACGATTCAGGATTTCGGCTGGGGAATTGCAGCTTTCAGAAAAGCAGCTGAGCATCGTGTGCAGCCGGCAGAGAAACATGGCGGCCTTGAGCCCATGACCAGAGCATTTGCCGATCAAAATCATCATGCGGTTGCCCGGCATGTTAAGATAAAGATGAAAATCTCCAGAATGTTCAGTTGAATAGCGGGCTGACTGAGCTATTTCCCAGCCCCGGATCGCCGGGGCTGAATCGGGCAGTAAATCTGAAAAAATGGTTTTTGCCAGCTGATACTCGGCCTGTTGCTGCTTTAGCTGTGTGTTGCTGTAAAAAAGCTCGTGATTTTCGAGCATGATTGCCAGTCCCCTGGCGGTCTCAGTCAGCAACTGCCTTGTTTCTGCGTTAATCTGTGATTTATGGTCACAGATTAAGGCCAGAACACCATGGAGTTGATTGAAAAAAGCTACGGGAATCAGCAGTCCCCTCTCGTCAGCAGCGTCGCCAACCGGGAAAGCGTGCAGGCCGATATGGATACTGTTGCGACGCAGGCTTTTTGAATCGGTGAAACCGATGATTTTTTCGCGAATTTCTTCTGCCAGACTGTCGCCCGGCAGAATGCGCCGAATAATTCTGCCGGCACCAGAGCGGGTTCCGGCGATAAAATCCGGCTGATTATCGTTCATGGCAAAATACAGGAAGGTCTGATTCTGAATTACTTCGGCAATGAAAGCCAGGGCCCCCTCAAACTTCTGCTTTAGGCCTTTTTCCGGATCGATCAGATGGAGAAAATGCTGGATGGCTGCGGAAGGATTCTGCAGGTGAAGCTCGGATTGTAATGTTGCTTCGCCGCTGGGATCTGATTCTGGTTTTTTGGCAAATACCTGTTTTGCAGAGCCAGTCTGGTGAATGCTCTCTGACAAACTAACAAAACCGGCTGTAAAAGACGCCAGAAGCAGGACAAGAGAAATTATGGCTGCAATATTGCTGATGTCATGATAGACGAGGCTGCGCATGACCACCAGCAGGCTGACAAGAAAAACAGCCACACTGGCTTTAAAGATTTTTTTTCTGTTTCCGGTCAGATTTTTCAAGGTTTATTTGCCTGACAGTTTTCTTTACTGCTTATTGCTTATTTGTCTGCACAGATGCTCGAAAGTTAAAGTCGCCGTTAAGCACGATGCCCGCCAGAGCGGGCACCATTGTATCTGTGTTCTGTCTTAATTTCAGGCGGCGCGGTAATTTTCGTAAGAGCGGCCTGACCGAACTTCGAGGTTGCGGCAATGACTTGCCATGGCTTCGATTGCTGCCGGGTCACCAATTTTTGCCAGGGCCTCACCAGCGGCCAGACTGACTTCTTCTCTTGGGTCTTCGAGTGCTTCGATCAGAGCTTCAACTACTGCAGTTCCGCGGCGATCACCAAGCTGCAGGCATGAGATTTTTCTGATGCGCCAGTCCGGGCTTTTGAGGCCTTTGATGTAACGCCAGGTCTGGTCGACCGGAGTTACAGTTGCCAGTGGCACGACTTTGCCGCGGGTTCTGGCTGGCAGAGGGGTTTCTTCTTCGCCTTTCCAGCGACGCCAGAGGCCGGCGAAAACTTTTTCGAACATGAACCAGCCTACAAAGTAAACCATTGTAAGGGCGATAATCTTGAGTTCAATGTGCATCATATAAATGCCTCCTGATTCTATTTTCTTCGAGAACCATCGGCAGAATGCACCCTGAAGTTTATACCTCTTTTACCACCCGGCAGAATCTACAGGCCAGTCGGAAAGCTCTGGTTTTGCTCTTCCTGTCAGAACGTCGAGAAGGGCGTTTATCGCCGGCGTTCTGAAGCCGAAGGTAGCGGCGCAGGTGCCTATGTCGGGGCATCCGGCCAGGTCATAGGGATTGCGCAGAGCGACAACGGCGACATTTTCGGTTTTGGCCCTGACAGCTCTGACAGCCTGCAATTGATCCTTGAATAGATGCCCGTTGTAGGTGAAAAAGACGACCCGGGTTGTGGCGCTGATTTTAAGCTTTTCGAGGCCGGCTGAAAGTTCGTTGAACGTTGATTTGGGCTCGTAGACAAAAGTGGCGGCCTTTGGGTATTCTTCGCTGAGAACTTTGACCAGGCTGCCCTGTTTATGCTCCTCTTCAACCTGAACGAGCGAAGAAATCTGTGGCACAACGAACATTATGTCGTAGCCGTCACCTTGCATCGGTATCATTTGAGGTGAACAGCGCAGAAACTTGACGCTTTTTTCATGCAGCTCTTTTATTAAAGGAACGTGCTGTCGCTGCCAGTCACTGATTGCGCCGGTCGAATCCGCTTCGGGCAGGCGTTTTCTGGCGGCAGCAATTCTTGCGAGGCTTTCGTAGACACGTCTGGCGGTTTCTTTGTTTTCCTGCGCCTGTTTTAAAAGAGTTTCGGCAGTCAGGCGCTGTTGGTCGAGGCGATGACAGATCAGCAGCAGGTCAGCGCCGGCATGAAACGACATGCTGGCGGCCTGGGCGATTCCGAATGACTCGGTTATTGCTCCCATTTCGAGATCGTCGGTAACCAGAATGCCTTTGAATTTGAGCTGGTCGCGTAGCAGGCCGGTAAGAACGCTTTTCGACAGAGTTGCCGGCAGGTCTTTTGCCGCTTCAAACGCCGGAAAAAATACATGGGCTGTCATTATTGCCGCCACATCAGCCTCGATGGCCTTTTTGAATGGCAGCAGTTCAAAAGAGTGCAGGTGTTCGGCAGAGTAGGGGATAACCGGTAGGGTGAGGTGCGAGTCAACCTGTGCATGTCCCTTGCCGGGAAAATGCTTGGCACAGGCAAGAACGCCGGCTTTCTGCAGGCCACGGATGGCTGCGCTGCCGTAAAGGGCAACCTGCTCGGGGCGATCGCCAAAAGATCGGGCGCCGATTCCAGGGTTATCGGGGTGGTTGATGTCGAGAACCGGTGCCAGGTTCCAGTTCAGGCCGAGGCTGAGCATTTCTTTACCCATGGCGTAATGAGAAGCTTCGGCCAGCCCTGTGCTGCCGGTTGCCGCCAGGGCCATGGCCGACGGAAACAGGCTGCCGCGACTGAGAATGCGCATGACCAGCCCGCCTTCCTGGTCGATCGAGGCGAAAATTTTCTGGCCGGCGGCTTCAGAAATCTTTTTGAGATGGCCGGGAAGCTTTTCCGGGTCAGTGAGGTTTCTGGCAAAAACGATGACACCGCCAATACCCCACTCTTCAACAAAAGACAGAAATTCGTCTGATGGCTCTTCGCCCTGGTAGCCGACTATAAACAACTGACCGATCTGTTTCTTCTGCATATGCTTCCTGGTTAGAAATCTTGGGATTACCCCTGAAAAAAACGCCTGCGGGTTATTTAAACAGGTGGCAGAATAGGGTATAATGCAGCTGCCATTTTTTCAAGGAGATGCCACATGTATTGTTTCAAATGCGGAAAGAAGCTGCCGGCCAGGGTAGTTAACTGCCCTGAATGCGACACCCCTCAGAAGCGGCGCCAGCGCTACCGCAGAAGAATGATTCTCGGCCTCTTCATCTTTCTTGCGGGGGCAGTTGCCGGCAGTCTTTTCGACAGCCTTTTCTTCAAGGGACAGGCCTGGGAACATTCTTTTCTGGGCGCATTTATCGATAGGGCACAGCAGTCAGCTCCCGAACAGCAGACTGCCTCAGGCACAACCGACGGTTCTTCTGAGCTTGCCGGAGCTTCAATCTCAGTCGATGTCGCTGGCTTTTCTGCCCCGGAAAACTCGACAGCAGTATCGATTTCGATTAACAACGCGTCAGGCAGTGACGCGGGGCTTGCTTCTGCCTCTGATAAACCTTCAGGTATTGCAGAAGTGACTGTCGCTTCTGAGACGGCTTCTGCCTCATTCGCGGCTTCATTAACGGCCACCGGCACAGCCACATCTCCCGCCGCTCCAGCATCAGAAGTTTCTGTGCCGATTGAAAAGAAGACTTTTCCGGCCGGGCGGCTCGTTTTTAAAAAGACCGAACCGCTGGAAAAAAGCTCAGGCTCGGACTATCACGGCTTTATGGCGCGTGATGGCTCCGAGCTGATTTTCGCCTCCAATCGTCTCAAGGTTGATGGCAGCCAGATTTATCAGTGCTTTCGCCGCCCGACTGATGGTTCCGGGCCTGCTGAAAAGGTTTTTGCCTGGCCCGGAAATGTCTGGACACCCGAAACGACCCCGGATAACCAGATGGTTGTCTTCTCAAGTGACAGCAGCAAACCCGAGCATATTTTCATTTACGATCGCAAATCAGTCAACAGTATGCCCCTTACCAGCGGCACCAGTAAAAATATGATGCCGGCAATTTCGCCCGATGGCCGGTTGATCGCATTCGTTTCCAACCGTAAGGGCAATAATGATATCTGGCTGGTTGGCATCGATGGTAGCAATCTGATGCAGATTACCAGCGGCGAAAATGATGACCGTGAGCCCCGCTGGTCACCCGACGGCTCAACTTTGCTGTTCACCAGAATCATCGAACCCCTTAAAAATTCACATATCATGAAGATTACTCTTGAGCCTCTTGGTGAGCCCGAGGCGATAATTGCAGCGGCAAAACGCAACTGGTTTGCCGACCTGTCGCCCGATGGCCGATATCTGACATTTACCCGCTCAGAAAGCACAGATGGCAGCAAAAATGTAATTTATATGCATGAGCTTGCGACCGGCAAAGAGAGCGCTCTTAAGCTTCTGGCTGGCGCTGAATGCTTCAGGCCGGTCTGGAACGCTGACTGCAGCGGTTTCGTTTTTCATGCCACGACCAGTCAGGGAAGAAGTCTTTATCAGGCCGTATTCGCGAGGGAGAATCAGTAATTGCCAGAGTCAGCCGAGCTGTTTTTTTCATTGACACTGCTTTGCCCATTGCTGATTTTTTATTTCGTATTCAAAAAGCACTGGGTCGATAATGATTTACGCCAGGCTTTCCTGAGTGGCCTGGCAGCCGGCATTGGTGCGATTGTCCTCACCAGAGTGGTTTATCTGCCGATTGAATATTTTCTCGGAACGGACCTGCGTTCGTTTATTTCTGCTTCAGGAACATGGTTTGTAACTTTGATGGCCTGCGTCGGCATTATTGGTCTGATTGAAGAGGCTTTAAAGGCGGCTGGTGGTATGCTTGCCAGTTATTATTCAGAGTTTATGAGGCGCCCGACTGCGATTTTCATGGGCTTTGCCGGCTGTGCCATGAGTTTTTCACTGCTTGAGAATATTCAATATTTTCTGCTGTTCGGTGTTTCGGTGGTTCTGCCGCGTATTGTCATCAGCTCTTCGGCACACCTGTTTTTTTCGAGCATCTGCGCCGTGATTGTGGCTGAAGCGGTGATCAGGCGGAACCGGGCTACGGTTGTTTCAGTGCGTATTCTGGCCGGTATCGCCGCTGCGGCGGTGGTGCATGGCTTTTTTGATTTTGTCGTGTTTCATTTCGATATTCAGGCGGTCAGTGGTCTTGTTATCAGCCTGCTTGCAGTTTTTCTTCTGGGCATTTACGAAACCTGGCTGGGAGTGTTGAAGCTCGATGCGCCTGAAGAAGCCAGACTGATGAGCTGCGCCGGTTGTGGCGCCTTTTCTCTCGATCGCGTAAGATTCTGCGGTTTTTGCGGCTCAAGAGTTGTCAGAATGCCGCACCGCCCCGAATTAAAAGTTACTGATGCTGAGGAATCCTGAAAATGGCTGAAATTACCCAGACGGTTTTTGAAAAAGAGCGCGCAATCGGGCTTGCTATCCAGATGCCCGGTCAGACAGACGAAGAAATCAGGCTTTCTCTTGAAGAGCTTGGCGAACTGCTTAAGACTGCCGATGTCGAAATGGTCGGCACTCTGGTGCAGAAGCGCGACCGTGTTACCCGCGCCCTTTACATGGGCAGCGGCAAAATTGACGAGATCGCCGATGCTGCGACAGCAGCAGACGCCAATCTGATCGTGGCTGATGACGAACTTACCGCACTGCAGATCAAGACTATAGAAGAGGCAACCGGAATTCCGGTCTGTGACCGGACCTCCATCATTCTCGAAATATTTGCCAGACACGCCTCAACCAGAGAGGGAAAACTGCAGGTAGAGCTGGCAAGCATGCAATATCAGTTGCTGCATCTGGTCGGGGGCTACGAAAATCTTTCGCGGCAGCGTGGCGGAATCGGCGTCAAGGGCCCTGGCGAAACAAAGCTCGAAACCGACCGCCGGGTGATCAAGAACAAGCTGAAAAAGCTGCGCGAAGACCTTGAAAAATCAGTTCAGGATCGCGAGCTACAGAGCCGAAAACGCCAGGATCGTCTGGCAACGGTGTTCTCGCTGGTCGGCTATACCAATGCCGGCAAATCAACGCTCCTGAATCGCCTGACCGGCAGCGATGTCAAAATTTGTGATGGCCTGTTTACCACGCTTGACCCGACAGCCCGTCGGTTGAACTTCGCCAGCGGCCGCTGGGGTATCGTTTCCGATACGGTGGGGTTTATCAACAAGCTGCCTCACTCTTTGATCAAGGCGTTCAGAGCCACCCTCGAAAGTGTCATTCACTCAGAGGTACTTTTAATCGTCTGCGATATCTCTGACCCGCATTTTCGTGAAAGATTGACAGCGGTTGACGAGGTGCTCAAAGAAATCGGGGCAGGGGGGCATCGCGAACGCCTCTATGTTTTCAATAAAATCGATAAGCTCCAAAATCTCGATCAGGAGGCAATTCTTGCCGCATATCCGGGAGCTGTATTTATTTCGGCCCGCACCGGAGAAGGCGTCGATGCATTGATTACCCGCCTCGACGAAGTAATTGCCAGGCAGTATGTGACTCTCAATCTCCTTCTTTCAACAAAATCCGAGCTGGTAAAAGAGATTATGCAGAGCGCCATTGTAAAAAGCCAGGAGTGGGGCCAGGGAACAGTCAAAATCTGTGCCGAGGTTCCGAGCAAGCTTCGCTCACGTCTCGAAAATTTCGTTATCGACCCATAAACAGAGAGGATCCGGAAAATGCAACGGAAGAAAAACTTTCATATATCTTTGCTATTAGCTCTCTTTCTGCTCTTTACAATTTTGTCAGAGGCCAAATCTCTCAGGCCGCCCCCTGAAAAAGACAGAACGCCGACGGTTACGGCGCCCATGGCCGGCAGCACTCTAAAAGGTGAAGAATGGCAATTTTTCAGAATGAATGCCCAGTATCGCGGTACGGTCAAAAAGAGCTTCTCCAATCTCGGCTGCGCCATTGCCTGGTTTAAAGATCTTAGCCCGGATCAGACACAGATAATCCTGCATGTCAGCGCTCTACACCCGGAAAAGAAACGTCAGAAATATGCCTTCAGGCTCAATCTGGTTTTTCGCCGGGAAGGGGCGCGCTACAGCCTTGTTAAGAGAGAATATGCCGAATTTTCCGGCATTACCGGCGATCGCCAGACACAGCTTGAACAACTCGCCGCCCTTTGGGTTTATATGCGTGCTTACTCAAAAGAGCTTAAACTCCTGCCGGAAATCGAGGCCTCTGGAGCCAGATTGCAACTGAATGAGGCAGTTATTGGCAGGGGGCGCTCGCGCGAAATTAACTGCAGCTGGCCCGGTCGACGTGGTTTTAACGGAAAATTCTTTTTTGAGAGAGCTGTAGACCCGGTGTTTCAAGAGCTTCTCGCTCTCGACAAACTGCGCTTCAAAAGTGGCAGACTCTCGGTTTCTCTGGTTAAAGACAGCCAGGAAGCAGTTACCAGAGATTTTGGCACCCGAGAACCTTTCGCTGCCGATGTTTTTAAGTAAAGCATCCGAAAAAACTCAAAAATTCTGGGCTGGCTTCAGCCATGAGAAACAGGATTGGGCAGTTTTCTGTATCTTTTTTCTGACCTGCCTGCTTTTGCTTCTTAGAAGTTTTAACGTGAACAACTGGCGAGCAACCCATTTTCTGTTCTCTTTTCAGGACGGGTTTGTTTCAAGGGCTTTAATTGGAACACTCATCAGGACCTTTTTCTCACAGTATTTTGGTTCTTTCGCTGCAATAAAGATCATTTCCGCAGTCATTCTTGTTGTTTATTCATTGTTGCTGAGCATATCAGGCAGCAGATACTGGCGTGGCGACCGAAGTTTGCCATGCTTTTTAAATGTAATGATTATTTTGACTTCGCCCGCAACAATCGCTTTCATGGCCGGCGAAGCCGGCTGCTTCGATACCGCCGCCTACGCTCTGGCGATGATTGCTTTGTTGTTTCTACCTGTTTTACCAAAAAGACTGCATTGGCTGTTTGTAAGCCTGGTGGCGCTCACTCTGGTATTGATTCATGAAGTGATGCTTATGTTGCCGATTCCGCTGCTGGTTGCCTGCATTCTGTCGAAGAATTACTCGATAGAGCCTTCAGGCCAGTTGCGTGGGTTAAAAGCAGCTGTGTTCTGGATGTTGCCTGCCATTTTGTTTGCCGGTTATTGCCTGACTTTTGCCCGCTTTGAGCTGTCACAGGATTCTTTCAGGCAGACTATGGCATTACTGCAAAACTACGCTGATTTTGAGATCCAGCCGGGATCGGTCATGGTTCATTTCAGAGATCTGAGAGAAAACGTCCTGTTGACCAGTAAAAATCTGCTTTATCACGGAATTTTTTCTTTTTTTATCATTTTTCCGTCTCTGGTTACGGCTTTTGAAATTACAAGACATTCGACTGCCGTTCGATCACAGCTGGCAGCTAGAATTGTTCTCTGCAGCGTGCCTCTGGCCGTTTCTCTGGTCGGGTTTGACTATCCGAGATGGGTTGCCGCTGTAACTCTGAATTTGTTTATTGCAGGAGTATTCTCTGGGCACAGCCGCGATTGCCCGGCGCAGTCCGGAAATCTTTCACTGGTTGGAGTAATAGTGTTTAATCTTGTTGCCGGGCCGGTCAAAGTTCTTTGACCGCAGGGTTTGCGTTAGAGCAGGCTGTGGTGGATTCTGTTTCTCTGATAAGGTATTGCGGCCTTCTTTTGGTTTCAAGATAGGTTTTGGCAAGATATTGCCCAAGAATGCCGAGGCAGAACATCTGAACCCCGCTAACGAACAGAATGATAACGGCCAGAGATGGCCAGCCGCTTACCGGGTCGCCGTACATCAAAGTTCTGAATATAATGAAGCAGACAAAAAAGAGGGCGACAAAGCAGAAGCAGATCCCCATCAGAGCGGAAAAGGCCAGGGGAACTGTTGAAAAGGCGGTAATGCCCTCCAGAGAATAAAGAAAGAGCCCCCAGAACGACCATTTGGTGTTGCCGGCTGCTCTTTGAACATTTTCGTATTCAATCCAGCGGGTTTTAAAACCTACCCATTCATTTATACCCTTGGTGAAGCGATTGTATTCAGGTAATTTCAGTATGGCGTCGGCAACCTGCCTTGTAAAAAGCCGAAAATCCCTCGCGCCATCTACAAACTCGGTTTTTGAAATCATCCTGATGATTTTATAATACTGCCTGGCAAAAAATGACCTGATTGGTGGCTCGCCCGTGCGGTTTACCCGGCGGGTTGCCGCCGCATCAAACCCCTCGGTGGTTACTGCCCTGTACATTTCGGCGAGCAGTGATGGCGGGTCCTGGAGGTCCGCATCCATTATGGCGATGTAATCACCCTTGCAATGTTCCAGCCCGGCAAAAATTGCCGCTTCCTTGCCAAAATTACGCGAGAAAGAAATGAACCTCACCCGCTTGTCTTTCTGGCTGAGCTCTCTGGCAATTCTCAGGGTTTCGTCGCGTGACCCGTCATCGATGAAAAGGAGTTCAATACTGACTCCCGATTTCGATAACTTGTCTGACTCCCCGCATATTTCACGATAAAAAAGTTCCAGCACTTCCTGTTCGTTGTAGCACGGAACGATGATTGAAAGCAGACTCATTGTTGCTGACCGCCTGTTCTGGGAGACCCCGAAGCTCTCGAGAAATAGATGGCCTTCTCGCTTTCCTTAAGAATCGGAAAACTCTCCGGCCGGGCACGAAGATAACTGGATAAACTACTGTTGGAGCGCAAAAGAAAAGCATCAAAATCATACTTGTCGATGAGACTTTGTACATTCAAAAACTTTTCTTTGGCACCCGGGTCAGACTGAACGAGGCGAAACAGACTTAACATGTCTTTGAGATTATGCGGCGAAAATAGATCGGCCCTGGCATCGGCAAAGGTTTCGATGCCATTGAAAATGAGGGCTTCCCCAAAGTTATAGTCATTATAGAGCCTTTTAGGCTGTTGTGTTTTTACAAATTCGATAAACTCTTTGTCGAGTGCTACCGAAATCAACTTTCCGCTCTGGTGGGTTTTGATCAGCTGCCCGAGCAGACTAATATTGATTATTACAAGCAGACCACAAACTATAAAAAAAGGTTTCCGGTCGTTAACGGCCTTAGGAGATGTTTGCCGTGGAATGGCGTAGTCGAAGGCAAAAAAGCTGCATGCAATCGCAAAGACAATTGCGAACCTGACGCTGCGAAAAAACATGTATGAAAAGAACAGAAACAGCAGCAGGTCAACTGCCTTTATTTTTTTTTCGGTCACGATAAAATTCAGCAGGCAGATTAAGACCGGCAGAAAAAACACCAGAACATGGGTGATGTTTTTTGCGTCAGGCGGCTGCCATTCGTCAATGATTTCCTGCATGAAGGCGTCGCCCATGTTTGCATAAGGATAAATGATCATTTCTGTGCCATACGGATTTATTCCGATTGCGGCGAGGCTGATTATGCCAATGCAAAGAAAAAGACGCGCCTGTTTCTTTGAATTTTTCTCGAACTTGAGTTTTCCCCAGGAAAAATCGAAAAGCCCGGCTGCAAAGAAAATGAAGCACAAAATGTAGCACAGGGTTGATGAGCCTGCATGCAGATTTGCCCAGAGGATCGCAAATAGAGGTATCAGAAAAATTTTTCTGGAGTTTTCGTTGTTTTTGAAATCATAGAGACAGAGAATGGTCAGATAGATCAGGTAATAACTGAAAACATGCGGGCGGCCATAAAAAAGCGTAAACAGCTGTATCATCGGGGCCAGAAAAAGCGTTGCGGATAACAAATTCAGGCAGATTGATGTCTTGTTGCGAAAAAGTATCAAAAGCATCATTAAAACAGCGGCTGTGAATGAAAATATAAAAATTCCCGGCTCTGCAGAAACTCTGTAAATAAGGTGAAAAACAATCTGAGAAAGCCATTCGTGCGAAACCCAGACAATACCATTCTCTCTCGCATACCAGGAAAAGACGTCGACACCGGGCAGCGATAGATTGTTCACCATCCATTCGCCAGCCTTAACGTGCCACCAGAAATCGTTTCCCGAAATTCCCCGGCTGAAAACAAACATCAGCCCCGTCAGAAGAGTAGCAGACAATATCTTGAAAAGGTTCTCTGCATATTGGTTGCCGGTAGTTTCCTGGGCCATTGTGTTCCTCATTCCATGGTGGGAGCCGATTAAAAATACGACGCCGGTTCGAAACCAGCGCCTGACAAAACTGTCTTACGTTGCAGCAACCCCGAATAATCTGCCTTAATCTTAAAACTTCAGATTGTCTTCTCTTGTCCAGCCAGTTTTTCGGCCTTCATTGAATACGACTTCAAACCATCGCCATTTCCCGACAAGCCTGGTTGATTTGATTTTTACGGCCATCCCCTTGGGGAGCTTGCCGACTTTTTCGCTGGTCGTGCTGGGTTCGCTGCGAATGTTGGCAAAGCTTGGAGCTTCGATAGTGCCATTTTCAGGAAGAGGCTGCCCTTGCACATAGGTGTTTACGGTTTCTGATGCCGGCGCCGGTTTTGCAATCGCTACCGAAACCAGATTTTCCTTTATGGCCTGTTGAGCGGCAGCTTTGGCGATTTCATTGGTATCAATCTTGCCTGAGTCATCCGATTTTTGCAGGATGTTTACCATTACTGTTGCAGGCCCCTGAAGAAGAAGGTCGTCTCTTACCCAGCCGGTTTTACGATTAAAATCCCATTTTACCGACGTCCAGCCGTCACGCTTTTCTGTCACTACCCCTCTGGTGCCCTTGCTGACCTTAAAGAGGAGCTTTTCGCCTGTCGATGGGCCGCTGCGCACGTTGGTTCCGTTACCTGAAGCGTAGGCATACCACTTTGGTCCGTTCTGTTCAAACTTCGGTTCATTACCTTGCTGTGCGGTCGATGGGGCCCCGCCAGGATTCACAGGAGTTTCTGGCTTCTGCTCTGTCAGCGTTTTTGCAGATACTGGTAATGGGCCCTCTTCAGCAAGCACAACGTTGGTTCCTGTCGAGGTGTTTTCGCTGCTGTTGATGTTGTAGAGAACTTTTACTGTCGATTCCTTTGCGGAATCTGTGCCTGTTGCTGCAGCTACTGGCTGGTCGGCTCCTGCCTCCATGAGTTTGAACATCTGTTTGCCCATAAACACGCCCAGTGCAATAACTGAGAGCATTATTACCACTATAGAAATTATTTTGGCCTTTTTCAAAACCTGCCCTCCGACAACTTTAAGTGAGTTGAGTCTAGTACGTAAAAAAAATGCTGTCAATACCTCACATAAAAGATTAATGCTTTACCGGGTTAAAGCGGGCATGGCAGAAACCTGCAGCCCTTCCTGTGCTTGTCTGTTATCTACCCTGAGATATTCGGTCCGCAATACACCGTTCGCCATAAAAGTGACTTTATAAGCAGCATCAGAAAGCGTCCGGCCATTGTTGTAGCCAGTCGAATAGGGCAAAACAAAAGAAACTTTGCCCGCAGAATCACTGGTCATGCGAACATTATACAGATTTTTGACTGATCCCAGGTGCAGTGCGAGAGATACGGTGGCATCCGTTTCGGGATCTACCTGCAGCTTCAGTCTTGCCCCTTTGACTTTCTCGAAAATCACATACGGTGGCTTCGGTTTATCAACAGTGTCAGCCACGTAAATTATCCTGAAATGGCTTGAAATGCCAAACTCCCCGAGGTTTGCCAACGCCATGTCGTTACGCAGCCAGAAATAAAACCAGTTTTTAAAATTACCCGCTCTTGGAATGTCCTGGTTCAGAAGCCTGTATTCAGGCCCTTCGGGCAAAGATCTGAAAAAATGCCAGAAATTGTAATAATCATCTTCGTAGGATTCTACCGTATTGATGAATATGTATTTGACCCGGTATTTATCACATAGTGAAAAGGCTTCCTGTTCACTTTCAGCCGAAAAAATTTCTGCCATGGTCCTGAAGCCCCAGAAAGCATTACTGACAACGACAGGCCGCCTGGCATAATAAGCCAGAACATTACTGTCGTTGCGGTAGGTTAAGATGCCATATTCAGGGGTTCTGCCGTCATCATAGCCGGCAGTATGCGGCGTGTTTTTCTTTATCCAGCTGAATGCATCTATCTGTTCACTGGTTAACAGGTTCTTGCTTTCCTTGATGAATGTGTGGTTGAAAAAAAGATGCGCAATAAAGAATGGTAGAAAAATCAAGGCCAGTTCAAGATTTTTGAATTTGAACCCCGCAAGTCTCTTTTTTACAAACATAAAAACAAGGTAGGCAGAAATGCCCGAATATAGGCCGCTGCCAACGCTCAGCCAGCGTAAAAATCTTATCTGATGCAGTGAAAGAAGCAGAAAAATTGTCAACCAGTTGCGGAGAACAAACCATTCTGGTCTGGCAAAAAAACCTTCCCGGTAAAAAAAGCATGCCGGGAAAAAAAAGCTGATCGGCCCGAAGGTAGCGGCTAAAATGAAGAAGGCGCTCACCGGTGTTTCGGGGTCTTTGCTGAGGAGCGGGGCAAGTTCGGTAATAAACTTGTGAACGGGGTCGATATGAAATAAAAAACCGCCTGCCTGCGATAACTGTTCACGGAAAACAACCCAGAGAACCAGGCCGGCGAGAAGACTGAACGATATTGTCGCTGCTCCGGGTCTTGAAAAATACTGAAAGGAAGAAAGAAACAACAAAAACAGCCCCCCGGCAATTATGCATAAGGGTTGAAAATAACCAAAGTGGTTCAGGGAAAGGCTGAAAGGGGCGTCGAAAAAGATTAAATAAAGAAATACCGGAATACTGCTTACAATCAGTGATTCAGAGGCATACTTCAGCTGAAGGTCAACCTTCTGATAGTTCATCAGCCGGCAAAAACACGCCTGGCAAACGACAAAAAAGAAAAAAAAGGGCGAGCCAGCCCATGTAAAAGTCAGTAAAGTTCCTGAAAGACAGCCTGCAACCAGAAATTTCCTGTTTCCGGCACGAATGAACAAGAGGCAATTGCACAGCCAGAGCCAGATGAAAAAAGAGATCAGAAAGTCGTAATCAAGCTTCATATAGCCGCTGACCAGGCTGGCCGCTCTGCCTGGCAGCAGAAAAAACGAGCAAAGTATAACCAGAACGGCGTTTCTGGAAATTTTACAGAGACAATGAATTATGGCAAGAAGATTGAGCCAGACAAAAAGCACGGGGACAGCGCCCACTAAAGCCAGAGGCTCGACCGACCCGGGTACAATCGCGTCAAAAAAGCGCCCGAGAAAAAGGAGAAAGCCCATGTGAAAAGGTGGAAATCTGAGCTTCATCGAGAACGGAAAGCATCCGTAGGTGTCGTCCTTGATGAGCTCGCCCCTGTGAAAAGACTGATCAAAAAATCTTATAAACAGCACAGAATCAGGATCTGATTGCAGACCCTGATTCTGAAAATTGTCTGATAGAATGGGGCTGAGCAGCCATACCAAGCTCAGGAGCGACAGCACCAGCAAAAAAGGCAGTGCCAGCCTGACTGTATTATGCATTTTTTAAAATTCTACTGCGGAAGATTAATTTTATGCTTGATTTTCAGGCAAAAACAGATTCCCTGACGTGACTCTATCAGGGAAGAGACCCGTTAGTTCGATGCGGATCTGTCTATGGCGTTGCCGATTGAGTTGCTGTATTCGCCCCAGACATTGCCAAGGCTGCCGGAAAAACCGACGAGAGCGCTCACGCAGACAAGTGCTATGAGCGACAGCAACAAGGCATACTCTACCAGACCCTGACCTCTTTTTGATTTTGGTTTCATAATAATTCCCAAAAATAGAATTGGGCCACAAAAACAAAGGCCGCAAAATTGCGTTTTGCGGCCTTGCTTTTGCAAACCGTCAGTTGGAGATCGAGTTAGAAACAGTCTCCAGACCCTTGGAAATTTTGTTACCGGCAGTGGTAAGAGCAGCGATTGCTACGATAGCGATGAGACCAAGGATGAGTGCGTATTCTACGAGACCCTGACCTTCTTCTTCACGAACAAAACGTCTGATGAGTTCCATGGGAATCCTCCTGATAAGTTTTTGGCTACAGCCACAGTGATTATCGCAAAAGTAATGCCAAATTGCAAATTTTTCGCGAAAGTTCCACAAATAGCTTACTGGCGCGGGTATTGCGGATTTTGCCTAAAGAAGGGCCGGCCCCGTGGGAAAATTTACAGGTAATAATTACCGCGGCTGGGGTAAAGTTGCCACATGTTAATTTTCGAACGGTATCGACTCGCGTCTGATGCCCCACTGGTCAGTCAGGTCAGGGTATGCCTGACGCAGACGATAGTCGTAGATGTCGCCGGTCAGCTCTTTCATCAGCAGTACATCGTCAGTTTTGCTGTCCGCGGTAGCCTCACAGCCAATATAAGCGGTGTCGCCGGCAAAACCCTGAATATTGTTGGGTCCGAATTTTATCAGAGGCAGTGTACCTGCCAGATGTTCGATCCCTTTACGCCCGGTGCCAAATGCACTTCGATCCGCCATGAAAAGGTTCTTTCTGACGATCGAATTGCCAACGGCGATTTGTACACAGTAGGGCGAATCGAAAGTGTTGTATTCAATCAGCGGGCTTTGCTGCTGAATTTTCAACCCCAAACCCAGAGGCGATACAAACAGGTTGTCAGAGAATTCGATGATGCCGCCTGACTCATTGCTGATCAGACCATTCTCCGTATATTCGAGGAAATTGCAGGCGATGATTTTCAGGCCATCGTTGCTCTGCGAATTGATACCTGTCTGCGGATGAACGAAGCTGCTTTCAGAAACCAGCAGCGAAGCATTGCTTTTCAGTTCCATGCCTATCGGGCAACGTTTTACGGTTATCCTGCCGAGCGTCAGGCCACTGGTATTCTCGCAAATGACACCGGTTGAGCTGTTGGAAATGGCGATTTCAGAGAATGTGCCTTTTGCTTTATTTATATGCAGGGCGGTATCAGTATCGGCAATACTGACATTGACAAGGGTGTTGTCTGTATTCTCAGAATTCTTGAATGAAATACCCTGCCACTGTCCTTTTGCCGGGCCGGTTTTGGCTGAGGCAAAAACGATCGGCAGGCTGCCGCCGGCAGAAGCAATCAACACGCCGCCGTCGACGTTGAACTCAACCAGATTTTCGTTGCCGCTGCGCAGACCGTCGGTTTCACTGATGAGAACCTCGACGCCGGCATCGATAAGCAGTCTTCCGGTTTCGCTTATGCTGACGTCGCCACCAACATGGTATGGGCTGTTGGCTCTGGTCCAGCGAACTTCGGTCGAGATATTGCCAGGAACCATCATACTGACCAGATTGTTGTAGCCGCTCTCATTGCCGGCCTGATCAATAGCCGTAACCCGATAATAGTATTTTTTGCCGGTGGTCACGGTGAAGTCGGTGAACCTTTCCTGACCGCGTGCAATCAGAGTATTGCTTATGAGGCTGAATACGCCATTTGCCACTTCGCTGCGGTATACCTGATAACCCTTGAGGTCGGTGTCTGAAGAGGCTGCCCAGAAGACCGTCAGTTGACCTGGGCGGCCAGATAGAGCTATTTCAACACCGGTTGGAGAAGCCGGCGGGGTGCGGTCTTCAAGCGTGCTGAGAGTATTGACTGTCTGCAGCGAAGATGTCTCTGCCGGTCGGCCTTCGCGATTGGCCACGATTTTGAAATAGTAGGTTTTGGCGCCGGTCAAACCGGTTATCTTGAGGCTGTGGCTGGTCGAAAACACCCCTGATTCTTCTCTGACGACCCTTCCGAGCGAGTCGGTTTCGCCATACTCGATCAGGCCGTTGGTATAATCTGTGGTTTTCCAGGTGACCACCGCATGGGTTGAAGATACCTCTGTAACCTTGATTTCCTGATAATCAAAGCTGCGGGCTTCCATCTTCACATTGCCGGCAGTGGTATTGGAACCCGAATAAACCGCTGCTTTGAAGCTTGCGGTTCTGTAACCGAAAGCCTCAACGACAAAATCCTGTTCGCCAAAGCCTATTCCATCGATGAAATAGGCACCATTCTCGTCAGTCAGACACCAGCGGGTTCTATCATAGGCCCAGGTAACCAGAGCGTCTTCAACCGGTTTCTCCGAGATATTGATAATTTTGCCGCTGATCGAGCCTTCGCGCGGCGTGACATTGCTGCCCGAACATCCGATGATGCCGGCAAAGGCCACGAATGCCAGCAATGCTGCCAGAGCAGCAAAGGCGCCGCTGATTTTTCCGCTTCTAGCTGACTGACGCATGTTTCTGCCCTTTAAAGTCTGGTAAATGCTTCTTTGGCAAACCTTGAGATCTGAGTATTTGCCGGAGCGTTTTCGAAAGCCCGTTTGTAACATGCCTTGGCTTCTTTGATCAGGCGCTTTTCTTCGTAGGCCTGGCCAAGATAGAAACAGGCATAAGAATCACCGGGTGACAGGTTAACAACCCTTACCAGCGCGTCGATTGCCGAGTCGGCTGCATGTTTGTCAAGATAGGCGACACCAAGGTTATACAGCGTATAGGTATCTTCCGGGTTGATTTCGACCGCGCGCTGCAATGAGGCGATGGCTTCGTCGATCTGCCCCTGTTCGTAGAACGAAAGGCCAAGGTGTGAATGTGAATAGGCATCGTCTGAGTCAAGCTCGATCGCCTGTGAGAAGGCCTTGATTGCCTGCGGTACTCTGCCGGTATTCTTGTAGAGCACGCCAAGGCTGTACTGCGAGAACGCGTCTTCCGGGTTCAGAGAGATGGCTTTTTTGAAAGACTGTTCAGCCAGCTCGCGATTGCCCAGGCCACGATAAATGCTGCCAAGCAGGTAGTGTGCGTAGAACTTGTCATCGTCGAGCCTGATGCTCATCATTACACAGTTGAGTGCATTTTCCATCTGATTCAGGCTCTTGTAAACCGAACCCAGGGCGAGCAGAACCGCCGGGTTGTCATCCTGGTATTTGAGCAGATCTTCAAACATTTCCCGGGCGTCTTCCATCATGCCGTTGTTCTTGTAGATCAGACCGAGCAGATAACGGCTTTCGGTATCGGCCGGATTGAGCTTGATCGTGCGCTTGATCGAACTGATGGCTTCTTCAAGGCGGCCCTGATTAAGGTAGGCTTTGCCGAGATGGAAAAAGGCTTCCTGAAATTCCGGGTCGAGCTCGATGGTTTTATGCCACGAATTGATTGCCTGATCGGCCTTGCCCACGCTCTTGTAGGCGATACCCAGTTGCAGGTGCGCATGTGAAAAGTCGGGGTCCAGGGCGACGGCTTTTTCCCATTCGCGGATCGCTTCGTCGACCAGGCCTTTTTCGCGATATGCGAGGCCCAGGCGGTAATGCGCGCCGGCATTGTCGGGGTTGATGGTGACCGAGCGTTTCCAGCGGGTCAGGTTCTGGTCGTCGATACCCTTGAGGCGGTAGATTACTTCGAGATTGTAGTTGGCGAAGCTGTCATACGGGTTCAGGGCAATGACCTTGCGGAACTCGATGATGGCTTCGTCGTACATTTCCTTGTTTTTGTAGGCAGAGGCAAGCTTGTAGTGAGCTTCGGCGTTGTTCGGGTTGTTGGCGATTTCGGCCTTGAACTTCTCGATCATCATGTCCATCTCGGTTTTGCTTTTGATGATCGCTGCCGGCTTGGCGGCCTGCGAAGTTTCGGTGGTAGCGCCCGGTTTTTTGCGCAGTTCGCTGGCTTTGCGCCAGTGATAGACAGCCTGTTCGCAGTTGCCTTTTACGTCGTAGATTTCCCCGAGAACATCGTGCGCGCGGCTGAGGCGCTGATCGAGGAAAAGGCTGCGCTTTAACTCGCCGGTCGCTTCATCGAGCATGCCGCGGTCTTTGTAAGCAAGACCGAGATTGAAATGCAGTTCGGCGTCGTTCGGGTTGAGGTTGTTTTCAAGCCTGAACTGCTCGATTGCTTTCTGAATCTCGCCTTTTTTGCGCAGAACCATGCCAATATACAGGCGCAGTCGCGGGTATTTCGGGTCATTCTTCAGTGCTTTCTTGAATTCAGAAAGAGCGGCGTCGTCCATGCCCTGCTTCTGAAAAGCCTGGCCAAGATAGACGTTGGCTTCGGTCAGCACCGGGTTGATGGCGAGAACACGCTTGAAAGACTCGACCGCCTCGTCGTAGCTCTGCCCGAAAAAGTGTGCCATGCCAAGATTGAGGAAAGCAAAGGCGTTGTCGGGATTGATTTTGATCGATTCGCGCAGATGCCTGATCGCTTCTTCGTAGCTTTCCATGGCGACGAAGCTGCGACCAAGCTGGCAGAGAGCGTAGGCATCCTGCGGATTCAGCAGAACCGCCTTTTTAAACTCAACCACCGCCTTGCGTGGCTTGCCGATTTCGAGATAAACCGCACCGAGCGAGAAATGTGCGTAGGCATAGTCGCGGTTGAGATCGATTGCATTCTTAAGACGCACGATCGATTCATCATAGAGTTTTTTGAGCTTGTAAATCAGGCCCAGCTGCAGATGTGCGAATGCGAAGTCGGGTTTCAGCGAAATGGCTTTTTTGAAACGTATGATCGCCTCGTCATACATGCCCTTGAGTTTGTAGATAACCCCAAGATTGGCATAAGGAAAGGCGTAGCTCGTATTGAACATGATCGCCTTCTTGAATTCGGTGATCGCTTCGTTGAGCATGCCCTTGTTGCGGTAGGCGAGACCAATAAAGTTGTGTGCGTAAGCATCTTTCGGGTTGATGGTGATCGCATCTTTGAAAACATTGATGGCGCGATCGGTTTCGCCAGACATTTCCAGGGCGCGGGCCAGCTGGTAATAGGCAAAGAAGTCGCGTGGATTAGCTGCGATGCGTTTTTTGCAATCCTTGATCACCTGTTCGTATTTTTTTTCTACCATTGCCAGCCTCCGTCAGTCATGGAATCCATTCCAGGGTCTTAAACAATTCTGGGCTCTGACCTCTGGCGAATCTGATTATGTCTTCTTTCATCGCCGGGAATATTTCTTTATCAGCAAGCTCGTCAGCATCGAAAAAATCAAAACCTTCGACACGCTCATCGATACCGGTCGCCAGTGTCGAGAAGTCTGGCTTCAGACCTTCAAATACAAGAAACTGAATGTGGCGGCCATTGTCTGCATTCATCGATTCACGCACGAACAGCAGTCTGAATCCGGCTGCTCTGATACGCAGCTCTTCTTCAAGCTCGCGGGCCGCTGCCGTTTCTGCTGATTCGAGCGGGTCCTGGCCGCCGCCGGGCAGCAACCAGTAGCGCCTGCCATTTTTGTTGTGGCGGACAAAGCAGATTCGGCCGTCTTCCCGCTTCAGAAGAACGGTTACGCGAACGCGGATATGGTTATTGACTATTTCGGGCTGTTGCACACCTAATTAATCGGCAACAGGCCGCGCCGGGATGAATGAAAAATTACCGGCTCAGGTTTTCGATGTTCGAAATTTTTATCGAACTCAGGTTAAAAAGTTCTTGAATATTGGGCATGTCACTGCGGTTGATGCATATTGAGCGGGTTGGTTCAAGCTGATTTTCAGACTGTATTTTTTCAAGCTGATAATCGAAGCCATTGTTTTTAAGAATATTCAATGCCCTGAGAAGGTCAGCGGGGGTGACAAAGTGAAAAATGCAGAATTCGCGCCGGCCGCCCGACTTCTGGTAGATAATTTCGTTTTCGAGAAAAACCTTGCGTACGCCGGCAAGGTTTTCGACATGAATCATTTCGTTGGCGCTCGTGAAAAAATAGCCATCGGCGTTCAACGCCTCGAAAAACCTCTCGGTCAGGCGCTGCTTGTTATCGCTGTCGAAATAGATCATGGTGTTGCGGCAGAAAATGATATCGTAGCTGCGGGCTGGCCAGCTGTTAAGAAGATTGAGAACTTCAAATTCGACCATTTTGGCATATTCGGGCTTGACACACCAGCGCTCTTGCCCGGCAACCGTGAAAAATCTGGTCATGGTTCTCTGGTCGATAAGCCGCATCTGGTGACTGTTGAAGGTGCATTGTCTGGCAGATTTTACGATCTCCGAAGAAATATCGCTGCCGACCAGTTGCAGATTGAATTTCTCTGAGTCAGGAAGCACGTCGAGCAGGGCGAACAGAATCGAAAACAGTTCGGCCCCGGCCGAACAACCGGCAGACCAGATGCTGATGCGGTTGTCACCGGTCTTTTTCTTGCGCGCGAGTAACTCGGGCAGAACGTTGCGGCGCAGAATGGCAAAATGTTCGGGATGCCTGAAAAACCAGGTTTCATTGGTCGTCAGGTTGTTGAGAAGGTCCATGCGCAGCTTAAGATCGCGACGGGCTCTGAGAATAATATCAGAGAGGGTACGGCAGCTGAAATCGGCCATCAGCGGTTCAATGCGGTTTTCGACAAAAGAGTAGCGGGCAGGCGGAAAGCTCAGACCGTATTCACGCGACAGAAACGAGCAGAAATCTTCGATTTCCTTGCCGCTGAATCTGCTGAGTGCCATTTAATTGCCTTTCTTAAACATTTCGCATACTTCTCGGAAAAACCCGGTTGGCGATTATCTGCCAGGTAGGGCGCATCTGACCACGAATTTCTTCTGCACATTCCTGACAGACAAGTCTTTCGCTGTTCTGAAATTTCAGGTAACCGACTTCAGGTATCCTGAATTCTTTCATTTTCAGGCAAAGGGGGCATCTATCTTCCATGACGTCTCCAGTGCGTAGATTGTAACACAATAAGAGAGCCTGTTCAAGCCTGTTCAGAATGATTTGAATTCTTCCGGGTCACCCATCGTATCTTTCCATGAAATGACGACAAAACCCGCGAGTTCAAATTTGCTGTCTGCCAGACCCATTTTGGGCAGGGTTTCGTCATAAAGTTTGCGGCGGGTTGGCGGTTTGTAAGATACATTTACCCGATGAACGTCATACAGGCGCAGATTCATTTCTGAACCTAAAACCCGGTGAATAAAATGGGTCGAAAGTGAATGAAGCAGTCCGATGTTGTTGTCACTTCCAAGTCCGATTTTATTATAAAGCTTGTTGACATCCGGCCCGGCATAAAAAATGGTGTTGCGCTTGCCGCACGAAATGAACATGCCGTTGCAGGTCATTTCCGGGTAATAAAGATAATCTCCTGGGGTGTCGGTAACCACATTGGGTGTTACCTCGTTGTTCGGGTCGAGGATGCCCATTTTCTTGCGCAAATCTTTCAGCAGCTTGTATACCCCGTAGTCAAGAGAGCGTGCATCGGCGCTCAGTGCTCCGCGCTCCCCTGCCGTGCTGCTTTCATAGTTGCCGGCGTAGGCTTTCCAGACTTCGAGGCTGGCCTCATCAAATTTTTTAAAGTTAAACTTGCCTTCATTGCTTTCGTATGCTGTTTTCAGCTTGTTCTTCAGCTCGCTGTGCGCACTGTCGTTAATTGGGAATTCAGTAAAAAAACTGTCGAGATCAGCCTCAAAATCTTCGATCGTGCTTTTTGCTTCTATTGTTCCGCCATGATTGCGATCGAGACAGTTGGCCTTTGCGACGCCCTCGTCTGCTATCTTTTCGGCGAGTTTATACTTCATGTAGGGAAAAAGCTCGTTTTCAAAACAGTCGACCGGGCTGCGGTAGTCATAGACAATGCGCTCTTTGGCAATGACTGTGGCTGCAACATGGTTCTTAAAAGCTGCATCATTAACGTCGTCGCGAAATAGTTGTCTGACCGTATCGGCATAATCAGGGGCCGTCAGCGCGCTTTTGCCTGAATCATAGTCTTGCGGAAAGCCGTAATAGCCGTCGACCGTATCCCGATCACCTCTCTGATTGAAGTCGCCTGCGACAAAAATGTTGCCATCGCTGACGATGCTGACGTTTTTGGGCGGGTTGCCTTTGATCACGATGTCTTTCTCGCAATAAATAACACCGTTTTCGGGGACATTGACTTTGCTGTCGCGCATATTGCTGCCGAAGTCGAGATAGGCGGCCTTGACGTGGTTCGCTCCGTCTTTGGTCCAGCCGGAGGGCATGCGATATTTGACGCTGAGGCTGCTCGTGTCATTTGCCGCGATAAAAAGCCCCTTCGGAGTTTTGGCCTCGGCTTTGTAGTCGTTGAATTTCGGCGCCTGAGGAGGTAATGAGATGCCCGCATGTTTATCTTTTATCCAGGGTTTCAGGTCTTCTCCGAAAGTCGGGGTTGTCTTTTTTAATTCATTTGGATAAGCACCATACGGCTTTTCAGCAGGGTTATCGTAGGTGCCGTTTGTCGGGAAAACAGTATTTGTCGGAATTACGATATTTTTTTCCGGGGCGCCGCGTTTTTCTCGAAAATTGGCTTTCAGAGGGCTGTAAATAAATATGCCACCGCCACCACTGATGATGGCGTTCATGTCCTGGAGTTCCTGGATGGTGCCGTGCCCAACCGGGCTGTGGCTTGACATCATTATGCGCCCGATTTCGACGCCTTCGTGCCCATAAAGATGACCGGTCGAAAAAATGTTTCTGTTATTGTCGTTGGTTTTGCCGAATACCAGCGAGAGAAATCCGCCGTCATACATGAGAAACTCACGGGCCGGAAACCTGCGGTTAATGACTGCTTCTACCTTTCTGACAGTGCTTTCGTAGATTCCCTGTGATTCGATTTTTATGTAACTGAGGCTTTCGTCTATGGTTTTTGTTTTGTCGTCGTCTCTATATTGAATACGCCCGACCCTTACGCGAAACTTGCCGTCGCCAAGACTGCCGGTGTAGGTGCCTGAATTTGTCTGGTCGATTTTCAGACCATGTGCTGATACATCCTGCAGATAACTTTTTCGCGTTTTCGTTCCCTGCCATTTGAGATCTTTCGACAGTTCGTGGGTCAAAAAGCTTGCATTTCTGAACAGTTCACCAATCGCCAGCTCAAGACCGGCTTCAGCCAGAGCCAGGGCTTTCACCCTGCGGCTTTCCTGGATCGTTGTCTGCATGCGGTATGAAGAGAACGTGTGAACGGCAGCGATAATGAAGAAGAGAACGATGCCCATGCCAATGGCGGTAATGATTGCTGAACCTCTGCGGGCGCTTTGTGAAAAGTTCATTCCGGGCTCGCCCCCCTCTCTTTTACTGAAATGACGATCTCATTGGCGTAATTTCCGGCATCAGGGCCATCCTGGCTTCTCGCCAGTTTCAGCCTGATGTAGATGTTGCCAGATCTTGATGCATCCGGGTCATTGACCCGGTAGAAGACGCATTCTTTGATGCCATTCAAAACCTGAAAAACCGTCATTTCTGAGTTGACCGGCTTTTTCTGGTTGTCATAAGGCATCATTTCGCGGTTGAGGATCCAGAGACTTTTCGGGTTGGTTTCATCTTCCTTTTCGACAAAATATCTGATTTCATGCTGCACGTAGTTCACCTGGCCTGCTGGCAGGTCCATCGGGTCCTTTTCAAAATCATACAGGATTTTGGTGAATTTCAGCTGATTGTCGGCGCTCTCGGTTTTTAGGCCGGCGACGGCACCCGGGTCTACTGCCGGCGGCATGTTGTCGAAAATGTAATTCGATTCGCGCAGGTCGTCAGTGATTTTCAGAAGGGTGCGATCGAGCTCGTCGTTAATGGTGTGATTGGCAAGGATTTCTTTTGCACTCTGCTGACTGCTCGAATATACCCGCCACAATGCGGTCAAAATAAGAGTGAGAATGATTATTCCCACCATCAGTTCGACCACAGTTGTGCCTTTTTGCATGCTTCGCAACATTTTATTCCCTTTGCGAGATGGCGGTTGAAATGCTGAGGCGGTGATTGCGCTTGTCTTTGCCCTCGTAGGCGATCGTGAACTTCAGCAGATACACATTTGGAACCGAACCGGGACCGGCGGCATCGGTGAGCACCGGGGTAATTGCGGTCTCGTCGGCAACAATCAGATAGTCTATGCCGTTAACCGTTTGTTTGCGGTATTCATCGTCATTTTTGATTTTCCACTCAAAGGTTTTTTTCTTTTTGGCTTCGTCTGTGTATTGATCAGCGTCAAGCATGTCAAACTTGAACGAACGGCAGGTTTCCTGAATTTTCTGGGCGACGAAAGCTGCCGAAGAGTGATCTCGGGTGGCTGTAACCGTCTGAGTTTGGCTGATGATGACATTCAAAGAGGGCACTACTATCAGAGCCAGAAGAATGACCCCGATCATGATTTCGACCATTGACATGCCCGAACGGAAACAGGCCATATTATTCCGGGTAGATGAGAAACTCCCGCCTCTTTTTCAGATAATCATTCAGTTCGCTCTGCAGGCCGGCATGAATCTGCAGTAGAGTCTGGCCGCCAAGAATGCCGCCTCTGACTTTGCCACTGCCGAGAAGAGTGTCGAGCGCCTCTGCCGCTGCCGCATTGCTCAGTGGGATGCGCTCAGGGTAAATCTCGTTGAGAGCTCGCAAGATCGCCATGCCCGCCAGAAAGGGGTCGAAGGTCAGCCGGTCGGTTACCACGATTTCGATGCCCGTGGTTTTTTTCTGGGCAAAAAGGCCATAATAAGGCTTTTCTGAGGCGGGTATGAATCTGACGCCAGTCAGTTTATGTCTTTCGAGTCTCTGAGAAAGGAGTTCGCCGTCGATCCAGGGGGCAAGAACGTAATGAAACGGCCGATTGGTGCCCACGCCGGTCGAGAAAACGCCCATCTCGCCGAGAAAGCCGGTCACGGCATAAAACAGTGGCGAATCTGGTTCGGGAATGTGATCGGAAGGCGGTACCCAGTGCAGACCAGTGTCTTTGAACGCCATGCCGCGCGAATATCCTTCCATACCGATGATGGTAAGATTTGCACCCAGACCGAAAACCTTGTTGAAATAAAGGGCGAGCTCGCCGATCGTCAGGCCGTAGATGAGCGGAACCGGGTAGACGCCAAAGCGACTGCGCAGAGCAACTTCTAATACCGGGCCGCTGACCATGGTCGCATTGATCGGGTTGGGGCGGTCGAGCACCAGAACCGGCACGCCTGCTTCCCTGGCCAGATCGAGCAATTGCGCCATCAGGGTGACGTATTTGAAGTAACGCAGGCCGATGTCCTGAAAGTCGATTATCAGCAGATCAAGGCCCTGAATGGCAGAAACCGGCGGTCGCTGCAGCGGGTCAGAAATCTCGTAAACCCTGGCGTTAGTGAGGGCGTCATATTTTATCTCAGGGCCTTCGCCCGGCATCGTCTCGCGAAAATAGCTGTCGCCCGTGATGATTGTCTTGACCGAAGCGGCCTTCGCCAGCCGGTCGATACTGTGGCTCAGCGACATGTCGACTGCGGTTTTTGCCGTGAAAATCGCCAGCTTTTTGCCTCTTACCATCTCAGGGTGCTCTCTGGCCAGCACGTCGATGCCGATTTTTACCCGGGGTGCCGCAGACAGCTGCGGCAGAGAGAAAAGAATCAGCAGCAGTGCCAGCCCCGCATATAATTTATTGTATTGCAAGTTCATACCTATATCTTACTTGATAAATCCCCGCCCTTCAACCAGATTCCCCGCAATTTCGAACTTTGCCTTTAGCTGAAGCGTTGCGCACCAAAGTGAGGTATAATTAAACGAAAAGGTTGCGCAGGAGGAACTTATGATTCGTGAAACAGCGGTAGCGGGCCGGTTTTATGAGGCAGAAGCCAATCTGCTCAGGTCCCAGATAGATGGCTGCTTCAGGCATAGACTCGGCGCGGCCTCGACCCCCGCACCTGTGCAGGGCCGCCTTGCCGGGTTCATCGCACCACACGCCGGCTATATGTTCAGCGGCCCCGTTGCTTCACATGCATTCGAACGTCTTGCCCGCGAAAACCCTCGGCCACAGACCATAATTATTCTCGGCCCGAAACATACGCATTATGGGGCTGATTTCTCAATCAGTGCCGCCTCTGCCTGGAAAACGCCTCTGGGGGCGCTCGAAGTCGATGCGGCCTTGCGTGACCGGCTGTTGTCGAGCATCAAAACTCTTAAAGCCGACAATGATGCCCACGCCATGGAACACTCGATTGAAGTGCAACTGCCTTTTATTCAGCACTTCATGCCTGGCAGCCCCAGAATTCTGCCCATAGCCCTGCATTATGCCCCGTTTCGGCTGATCGAGCAGCTCGCCTCCGAGATTGCAGAGGTACTTTCGGCCGAAAAAAATCAGAATATCATGCTGATCGCCAGTTCAGATTTTTCGCACGATACGCCGCGCGAAGAGGCTTATCGCCTGGATCGCGAGGTTGTCGATCGCATTCTTGCTCTCGATGCCGAAGGCTTCTACCGGCTGATCGTTGAAGAAGACCGCTCGGTTTGCGGCCTGATGCCGATCACGGCGTTACTGACCATTTTCGGCCGCACCAGGCAGAATATCTGCGCTTCGCTACTGAAATATGCCACCAGCATGGACATCATGCGGCATGAGCGTGGCGTCGGCTACGCTTCGATAATTTTCGAGGAAAAAGCATGACCCCATTCGAAATCGGCATTATTGTCGGTATGATCTGGTCATTCGCCCTGGTAGTCTGGACCCTGACCGAAATTACCAGCGGTGAGCCCAGCCCATGGCTGATGTTGGTCGCTTATATCTACGAGGGGTTCAACTTTACGCCGGCTGGCATTTTGAAGGGCGCCGGCTGGGCTTTTGCCGACGGCTTCATCTCGGGCTACATCATCAGCATGTTGATTCAGTGGGTGATTTACTGATCTCAGAACGATACGGTGCCGGCCAGTTCTAGCCGGCGTTCGCGGTAATAATCGTGCAGGCGGTCGCCGAGTGAGGCGAATAGACTGCCGGTCGAGAAACGGTATGAAAGAAAAACCGTGGCACCGACACCGTTTTCGGTAAAAGTTTCGGTGTTGCCGAAGCGGTAGCTGCTGACGATATAACTGCTGTCAACACCCCACCACCACTGTGCGCCAACCGAGCGCTCCCATGACAGGGCCAGTTCGCCGCCTTTGTGATCAGACGGAGCCCAGTAATTCAAGAGACTGCCGCTGCGGTCGACCTGTTTTTCAAAACTGGCCTGAAAGGCTCTGAGCGTCGCAGTCAGAAAGGGGGCATTGCGGTGAAATACCGCGTGAATCAATTCGCTGTCGTAACGGCGGCGCGAATTGCCATCAGAAATGTCGCCGAAAGTTACGGTCTGTA